>Ga0209475_10000176_pt1 | contig 184615 bp, 151 predicted proteins | sample tdDd471_FD_187128 | JGI IMG/M metagenome (GOLD analysis project Ga0209475, IMG submission 187128) | Marine sediment microbial communities from the Atlantic coast under amendment with organic carbon and nitrate - tdDd47.1 (SPAdes)... | ecosystem: Environmental > Aquatic > Marine > Coastal >... | reverse complement strand
TATCGTTTCACCTTGAATTTGCATGCCCGATTGCCATAATGATTAAATCAATTATGATCTTACATCTTCTTTCTTTTGTCGATCCTTAACCGAAATATTCTCTAATAATTTGAGGGGATGCTTGAGGTTCCCACGTATAACATGGGAACCCGATAATATTACCCTTTTTACAAATGATTACGACTTTAATCGCAGTTTTTTTGCACGGTCTTTAATTATTGCTTTGGCAATTCTATTGGCGGCACGTTCCACCGTTTGATAATTTGGGTGCAGGCCATCCGGTAAAGGAACAAACCCTTTCCACATATCCAGCAAAATAGCCTCGGGCATCTCATCTTTGATGCGATTTTTATGTAATCGGGCCATCTTTTTATAGCTTTTTTTATCAATACGCCATAGCAATCCAAAACCGGGTTTATCAATATCCAGATTTTTCCAACCTGGGAAAATATCGTATATCGGTGTAATACCTAACTTCAATGCTCGTCGTCCGACATCTAACAACCGCTCAATGTATTGGTTTACTTCACTTAAACTACATGGTTTAGCCTCATTTTGCGGCATATCAAACGCACCGGAATGCATACAGTCATTAGCTCGAACAATGACTACATAATCAGCGTTATATTTAACCTGTTCAGGTTTTTCCGGATTGATAACCGTGGCATAAGTTAGAGCTTTGGTAAACTGTTTATCGTAACCTTGCCATGCTGCTGGACCACATTCCGGTCCCGGATTACAATCTCGTCGGTCAAAAGTGGTTGCACCTGCTTGAGCTTCATTGATAACATAACCGGGTAATTTTCGATTACGAATCAAAGCATTACCAAGTGATAAAAAACTTCCGTTTGCTACTGATACTCCTCCTAAAGGAGCCTGCATATCATCGTTAAAGGGAGTACGTGCATCGGCATAGGATGCCCCGACCATTAAAATGGCTGGTTCGGAGATATTAGGATTCTTTGACATATCTAAATTTTGTTCATTAAAAACAGCTTCAAGCATAGGTCTGTGTTTAGCAAATGTCCAGTAGTAAAAAGACTATAAATCCGTTATATTAAAACACCTTACAATGGAATTAATAGAAAAAACAAGAACAAGGAAAATATAGATTTTGTAGGACAAATCCTACAAGAATTGTTAGATATGGAAGAAAGTAAATAAATAGTAAAATATGCGTTTGATTAAGATCAATATTAGTGTTAATTTGCTTAAAGAATAGGGGACAATAAGGGAATTATGTCCTATTATGCAAATACGAAAATAATAATAAGTGAAATTTGGGGAAATAAATGAAAAGATCAAACTTGTCCCAGACATTATCTCTTTGCGCACTCCTGGCTGTTTCCAATTATTCCTTTAGTAAAGAATTAGAACCATTAGATGAAGAGATAGCAGAACAGTTATCTTTAGAAGCTCTTTATGCTTTGCCCATTTTGGAAATTGCCACCGGTTATGCAGTGCCTTTGGAAAAAGCACCATCTGTAGCTACAGTGATAACGGCGGAAGATATAAAGGCAATGGGGGCTCTTCGACTAGAAGATATTTTGGAATCAGTTCCTGGATTACATGTTTTACCCTCTACGTTGACCGCATCACATGTTCCTTCTATAAGAGGAATGATGACCAGCCAAACGCCACAAGTCTTGGTTCTTTTAAATGGTCATAGAATTTCATCTGATGTTTATTCTAATATTTTTCCATCAACAGCAGTAATAAGTGTCCAGAATATCTCACGAGTTGAAGTGGTGCGTGGTCCTGGATCCGCAGTTTATGGAGCTGATGCTTTTTCGGGTGTGATCAATATTGTTACCAAGAGTGCTCGCGATTTAAAAGGCTTTCATGCCGGGATTCGCGGAGGTTCATTTGACACCAAAAATGTCTGGGGGCAATACGGTGGTGACATAGGAAAAGGTTGGAAGCTGGCTCTAAATCTGGAGTATATGGACCAAGGTGCTGATAACAGCCGCAAAATCTATAGTGACGCTCAATCAGGATTAGATGCTTTATTTGGAACTTCGGCTTCATTGGCTCCTGGATATCTGGATTATAGTTATAAATCGACCACTTATAATGCTCACCTTAGTAATCAAAATTGGAAAATCGGCATTGATGGTTGGGCACAAAGAGATATTGGGCAGGGAGCCGGTATTGCACAGGCATTGGATGATTCCGGTTCAGCCGATATTGATCAGGTATTACTGTCATTAGAATATAATACCAAGGATTGGTATCCGGACTTAGATTTTACCGGAAAATTAAGTTATCAATATATTGATCAACAATATTATTATCGGATTTTTCCAGCCGGTAACGTATCTTTAATCGGCTCTGATGGTAATTTGTTTACGCCTCCGTTTAATCCTGTATTATTTAGCGATGGCGTACGAGGAAATCCAGGAAGGGAATCAAAAATTAGTCAAGCTGATTTTACCTTTTTGTACGGAGGAATTAATAAACACACATTGCGTTTTAATTTTGGGGCTAAAAAAGAAGAGTTAGAAGCAAAGTCAACACAGAATTTTGGACCAGGTGTAATAGATGGTACTGAAGGTGTGGTAGATGGGACTTTAACGGATGTTACCGGTACGCCCTATATTTATACTACCGATGAAAATCGAACGGTTAAATATATTTCTATTCAAGATGTCTGGGAAATATCTCCGGATTGGAGTCTAACTGCTGGTGTCCGATATGATAATTATTCGGACTTCGGGAATACGACGAATCCTCGTATAGCATTAGTTTGGACAGCTAACGAAGATCTTACCGCAAAGGTTTTATATGGGAGAGCATTTAGGGCACCCTCTTTTGCTGAATTATATGCCAGAAATAATCCAATAGTACTTGGTAATAAAGAGTTAGATCCGGAAATTATTGATACCTACGAACTGGCTTTTGCTTACGAACCAATTCACAACTTAAATACCGGTATGAGTTTATACTATTATAAAGCAGACGATATGATCGACTTTGTTGATAATGGTGATGGTAGTTTAACTGCACAGAATATTAATAAGGTTAATGGTAAAGGGATAGAATTGGAAGCTAATTGGAAAGTCAATAAAGAATGGACGGTTATTGCCAATTACGCCTACCAGAAGACCATTAATGAAGACACAGATAAACAGCAACCCTATATTCCTAAACAGCAGTTTTATCTGGATGCCCGTTGGGCCTTTATGCCGGATTGGTTGGCTTCAGCGCAATTAAATTGGGTTGGAGACCGAAAACGAGCCGAAGGGGATACTCGTAATGATATTGATGACCACACCCAGGTTAACCTAACGTTAAGACGAACGAATATTGCTAAACATTGGGAAATTGCAGCATCTGTAAAAAACCTGTTTGATGAAAATATAATGGAACCTAGTGATGGTTCTATCCCCGATGACTATCCTATGAACGAGCGCAGCGTATTTGTTGAGTTGAGTTATAATTTAAAAAAATAAACTTTCGAGAAGAATAGATGAATGTTAATGGAATGATCAACAAACCGCGTGTCAATGACGATCCTCTGTGGGATATTGTTTTTGGTATGATTGGATATCCTGCTGTATTCGTTTCTTATGATTTGGGGATTTTTGAAAAATTGGCGAATGAAGCTATGACTTTGTCCGAGTTATCTGAGGATATGGGAATTGATGAACGTCCTATGGAAGCTTTGTTAAGTACGAATGCAGCTCTTGAACTACTATCCTTTGATAATCATAAGTATAAGCTAACTCCTCTTTCGGAAGATTATCTCCTGAAAAAAAGTCCAACTTTTTTTGGTGGCGTATTAGATTCTGTAATTCAAAATAAATTTGCCGTTTCAATAGACAGTTTGAAACAAGCTGTTCTTACCAATAGTGCACAGACATATGCCGAAGGTGATGTATTTGCTTCGCATGAAGAACAAGCTGAAATGGCTAAAGCATTTACCTTAACAATGCATAGCATTAGTGTTGCCCCTGCTACCTATTGGCCAGATACTAGAGACCTTTCCCAGTCTAAAACTTTTTTAGATATTGGAGGAGGTTCAGGAGCCCATACCATAAGCGTATTACAACGTTGGAACAATCTGTCAGGGATAATTTTTGATATACAGACTGTTTGCGATGTGGCGCAAGAGTTCATAAACAAAAGCTCCTTGCAAGAGAGAGCAAAGGTACATAGCGGTGATATGTGGAAATCTGCTTTTCCGGAAGCTGACATCCATTTTTATTCGCAAATTTTTCATGACTGGCCTCCAGAAAAATGTCGTTTTTTAGCACAAAAAAGTTTTGATAGTTTACCTGTTGGTGGGGAAATAATAATTCACGAGAACTTATATAATGATACTAAAACAGGACCTTTTCCTGCTTCAGCTGCTAGTATCGCCATGCTGCTATGGACCGAAGGCCGTCAATATTCTGGAAAAGAGTTAAAAGATTTATTGGAAGAAATCGGCTTTAAAGATATATCTATAAAAAAAGGTTTCGGCTATTTTAGTACCGTAAGGGGCGTAAAATAAAAATTAGGCGCTGTTTGTGACTGCGAATTCAAAAAAAAATAGTGGAGGGTTTCAATCCAAAGCAACGACTTCAATATTTTATGAAGCCCCTTCAAAAAATAATCCTTATGTGGCTTCTACTCGTTACCTGCATGGATACGATTTATTTCAATTGATCCAGAAGCGTAGCTATGTCGAAGTATTGTTTCTCCTATTTCAAGCTGAACTCCCAACTGTTGAGCAGGTAAAGATCATAGAAACCATTATGGTCGCTTGTATGAACCCAGGCCCCAGACATCCTGCTGTCCGAGCGGCCATGAATGCCGGTGTGAGTAAATCGAACCACGAACATATTTTACCTATTGGATTGATGGTTTTGGGAGGAGCTGAACAAGGTTCCACTGAAGTAGAGAGGGCGATACATTTTTTATTGGAAAATAGCTCTAATACTCCTGAACAGACTGCAAAATTGCTGTCTTTAAAACCTAAAACAGAGGAAGGTGATTGGCGGATTGCACCGGGGTTTGGCTCAATTTATGGCGAAATAGATCCTCAGGTAGATGAATTAGCTAATTATTTAGCACAATTATCTGGAACTGGTAAAAACTTAAGTTGGGGACAACAATTTGTTGAATCGATAAGAGAGCAGAAAGTTGGTTGGTTAATCAGCGGATTAGTAGCTGCGGTTTTAGCTGATTTAGGGTTTGGGGCCAGGGAAGCGGCCGGAATGTTTCAATTAATCTCTTCTCCAGGTATATTGGCTCATGGCTTGGAACAAACTCATAAACCGATTTTTGCCATGCCTCTATTAGAAGATGAAAATTATGTCGTTAAATCGGAAAAATAATCGCTCTGGAACTGAATTTTGGGATAACAGACGTAATAAAATAGTTAGTACTGTTGGCGGTTGGAAAGGGGGAGAAGATGTTGTAAGCCACGGTTATTCTTTAATGAATGAATTACTGGGTAAAAAGTCCTATATGCAGATGATTATTCTGAATATTACCGGGCGCTTGGTCGATGAAAATCTGGCAAAATGGTTTGAAGGTAATTTTATTGGGATGAGTTATCCTGATTCTCGAATTTGGTGCAATCAAGTAGGAGCTTATGCGGGAATGACGCGCACTACAGTTGTGGCAGCTACGGTTGCTGGAATTTTAGCTGCTGACTCGCGGGCGTATGGCGGGAGCCAAACGTCCTTATTGGGTATGAGGTTTATTCAAAACGCCCTAAAAGAATATATGCAGGGTAAGTCCATTGAAGAAATTGTTTCAAAAGTAAAATTTCGAAATAATAAACCTATAATTGTGGGATACGCACGACCTGTCGCCAAAGATGATGAAAGGATAAAACCCCATGAAAAAATGACCTCGAACCTAGGATTTAATATCGGAGATCATTTATCCTTAGCATATAAAATTAGTGCTTATTTAGAACAGAGTTATTCCTTAAAAATTAATATTGGAGGGTATACTTCGGCGTTTCTATCAGATCAAGGTTTTACACCTGATGAAGTATACCAAATCAAAGCTTTAGTTGTATCTAGTGGTGTTACAGCTTGTTATTTGGACAATTATAACAAACCTATTGGAGCTTTCCTTCCGCAACGTTGTGACGACATTTCATACAATGGGATTGAGCCACGTGAATTGCCATAACAACATATCCTTTCAATAAGTTAAATCAAAGTTTTTTTGTAGCATACACAGACTTAAAATTTCCATTAAAATAGCTTCGGCACTCACTTTATTTTTATCTGGTAGATTATGTAAATTATCTAAATAGGAAGTTACCTTTTGGGGATTAAAAAATGGAATACTTTTGAGCAAGGAACTCCTTAAAGTATCCTGTACCAGTTGATGTAGTTTATCTTCGGTATTTAGAATTGACGGAGGGGTTAAAAAGGGATGTTTTTCGCGATTATAAACTTTATTGAGCAAATAAGGTCTTGTTGCTTCTCTTAAAATGTATTTTTCAGTAATCCCTTTGATTTTAAGGTTGGCAGGTAATTGAGTCATTTTCTCAACTAATTTGTGATCGATTAGAGGTAACCTGCCCTCTAGTGAATGTGCCATTTCCATTCTATCGCCGAGTGTTGGGAAAACATAATTGTATAAAGCCGATTTTGATAATAAATACATGGAAGCATGAACAGGCTCGATTCCGTCTACTTGATTTGATATATCGCAGTGGCAAAGGAATTGATGGATGAAATGATTTTCTGTAGAAAGAGCATTAGTACTTTTATTAAATAATTCTTTTAGAGTAGTTACATTTTGTACAATAGGAAGTAGCCAAGTAGGCTCAAAACCTAATGTATTTTTTAAAATCTCTATACTCTTTACATTACCTGTTGGTAATAACAAGCCCGATGAAACTTTATTACTTTCCTCTAATTTTTTGAGTAATTGATTTGTTTTAGCAGTATTTTGAAGGCCACTGTAATGGTACATATCACTTCTAAATGCCGAATAACCGCCAAAAATTTCATCAGAGCCTTCCCCTGTAAGGACAACTTTAAATCCCTGTTGTTGAACCGCTTTGCTTAAAAGAAACTTAGCAACTCCGTGTGAGTTTAAGCAAAGGGTTTCACTATGCCATATGGTTTGGGCAAAATTATCTGCTAAGTCCTCTTGAGAAACAGGTATAGAGTGAAAGTTGGCATTAACTTTTTGAGCCATTTCTTTGGCTATGTCTGTTTCATCATACTGTTTGTCTTTAAATGAAATGGTGAATGCATCAATAGGGTGATTATGTTGTTCTGCTGCTATACCCAAAACAGCACATGAATCTATTCCGCCACTTAAATAAACGCCGACTGGAACGTCTGCTCGTAAACGAGTTTTAACAGAATCAATTAAGGTTGTTCGAATATCTTCTATGGCTTCTCTTTCGTCTAGTTCGTTAGGGTATTGATCAACTTTTGCGTAATTAAAATCCCAATATTTAATTATTCGTAAATTGCCATTTGTTGCGATTAGAAAATGTCCGGGGGGTATTTGGTGGATATTTTTAAAAAGAGTACGGTCCCGAAAAAAAAATGCACGACTGGCATAAGAGTCTTCGTCCCATACTGCTGGTACACCAGCCGCAAGGATAGCCTTTATTTCTGATGCAAAATATAGCTTACCATTATGTTCGGCATAAAAGAGTGGATTAATTCCAAATCTATCACGAGCTGCAAAAAATTGCTTATGGTTGGAATCCCATATACAAAAAGCAAATTCTCCACGCAGATATTTTAAACAAGAAGTGCCATACTCTTTATAAAGATGAAGGGCAATCTCACTATCGGATTTAGTTTTAAATTTATGACCTCGGGTAATTAAGTCTTCCCGAATGGTTTCAAAGTCATAGAATTCGCCATTTGCAACCAGGTGAATATTATTGACAGAATCTGAAATTGGTTGATCACCGGTTTGAAGATCGATAATACTTAAACGGGTATGGCCTAGGGCAATTTTTTTATCTTGAGAGAGCCAGTAGCTATTGTGGTCAGGGCCGCGGTGATATAAAACATCTAGACCTTTTTGTATTGAGGTTACATCTATTTCCTTAGAGTTAGAATAAACACCGAGGATGCCGCACATGAAAGCTATTCCTTAAATTAGTAAAAATGTTTGCTAACAATAAATTTGAGGTTTTATTATAACTTAATTTAATAGCTATATCTTTACGCCTTATAATTAAAAAATAATCCTTAGTTAGTTCTATATATTGTTAATTCTTGTTGCTCATCAATGGTTTAACGTAGGTCAACAATATATTCTTTGAATATTATTTATAGATGATAGCGTAATTCAAGATAAGCTCGTCTTTCATTTAGTTGATAATCATTGGAGATTGCGCCATCACTTGACCACTTCAACGTGGTTCTTTTATCTCATTGTTAAACAATTTTTTTATACTTGCAGCAACTGCCCAGTTTTTATTTGAAAGCATTGTCGGTTAATGTTTTTATTGGTTTTGTCTTCTTTCAATCGTTCGACGGTCTAATGTTTTCATTCGTATTCCCATTGGAGGCACTTCTTCTCCATCAATATAAACATCTAATAAAGTTGGCCCAGGATGTTCACAGATAGCTTCCATATCCAGGGCTCTAAAATCCTCTCCGGTTCGGATGCTAAAACTTTGAATGCCCATTGCTTTGGCAACTGCGGCATAATCGATTGGTGGTAATTCGATTCCAATTTTTTCACCACCGCCAAGTTGTTGGCCGTGTTTTACCATTCCTAAATAGCTATCGTTAAGCAATATAATAATTAAGGGGACTTTATGCTGTAAGGCCACGGTAATTTCCTGACCTGCCATTAAATAACTGCCATCACCCGTAATACAGCATACCGGGATCCCATCCAATGCAACCGCCATACCGGTCGAAGCACCTATGGCCCATCCCATGGAGCCATAGCCCATGCCGATATAGTAATGGCATATTTGTTTAATGCTTAAGTAATGTGTGGCCCATGACCAAGCATTTCCGGCATCTATTACGTAACGAACATCTTCAGGAAACATATCATTGATATAGTACATCAATCGTTGTGGTTTTAATGGAATTGTATCTTCGAGATAAGCTGGCTTTTCATCTTCTTCTAAAAAGTTGGTAATATGCTCCATGGGTTGGACATTGAGTAGTAGTGATCTGGGATGTAATACCGGACAACGTTTTCCCAATTCAATTGCTTTTAGAGCTCTTCGGTTCATGGTTTGGAATATACTGCATAGATTGCCGTGCACGTGAAGGCGAGCCATCGGAGAGCGAGAAAAATTTTCCAGATTGTCTTCGATATGGATTAGTTTCTCATTTAATAAAGCGCTTTGATCCCATCCGCCGGTTTCTAATTCGCTAAGAGCGGTGCCAATGGCTAAAATGACTTCTGTTTCCGGATTGTTCAATGTTTCCCGGGCAAAGGAATGACCGGCAAAACCAAAAACACCGCAGAAGTACGGATGATTATTCGTTACCAAGCCTTTGGCATCGGGGGTAGTGACTAGTTTTGCTCGGATCAACTCTACAAATTGCAAAATATAAGTGATAGCGGCACTGGCTCCTTTTCCTAAAAATATCACCACATTTTCCTGACTAATCAATTCCCCGCAAAGTTGGTTGAGTGAATTGTCATCAACCACTTCCGGTTGTTCGGCGAGACTCTCTACGTTGTAAGAATGTTTTTTATTTTCATGAGCCTCTGCCATCAAGTCCATTGGAATACTAATATGGCTGGGACCACCGGGTGGGCGAAATGCCATCGAGAGACTGCTATAAACCTTACCTTCCAATTGTGCCAAATGGGAAACCATCGTGTTATAGCGGGTGCAGCATCCCATCATCGCGACGGTATCGATAGCGTCACAGGATGATTCTTGTAATCCTTTTTTACCGAAATTCGGAAGTGCGGTTTGCGGAGTAATAACTAATATGGGAATACTATCGGCATACGCCGAGGCTACTCCGGTAATCAAATTGGTAGTGCCTGGTCCGGTAGTAGCACAACAAACACCAAGCTTGCCCGTTTCTCGGGCATAGCCATCAGCCATAAAGGCCGCTCCCGACTCGTTTCTAGCCACTACGGCTGTCGGTTTTTTTCCTGCTGCTGCGCGTCGAGCTAAAGCATTATATAAGGGTTCGATCGCTCCTCCCGGAACGCCGAATACATATTCCACGCCCATTTCTTCTAAATAATCAAGGATCATATCAGCTTGATTGCGTTGATGATTCTTGACCGGAAAACCGGGTCCTCCAACTGGTTTATCAGGACCAGCGTCTGAATTTTGTTCTAAAGCCATAGTTCTGCAATCCTAGGTTATTAGAGGCTGAAAGCTATCTCAATAGTTGGTTGAGATTTAATCGTTAGTTTATAAAGCCTAACTTGATTCCGAGAAGCGATGACAGTGATTATTTTTCCAGTTACTATCACAAGTAATTCGGCTTGTTTTTTCATCAAATTACCTTGCCAGTCATCTAAATTGAATACATATTATATCGCTGTATTAGGCTTCTAAGAGTCTTTACTTAAACTCACTATTATTGTTTAACGTTCAATTCCCCCAAGTGCTTTTATTATTCTTATTAATGTATTAATATATTAAAGATTTTTACGATAGTCTATTTCAGACAAAACGTGATTTTATAAGAAATTGACTTAACTAGGCAATTATACGAAATTTATACCATTGATAATAAGAACTATAATAATATCTTTGTTAATATTTTTGCTATCTGCCCTCCAGGCAGCTATGGCAAACCGGCTGTATGTCTTTTATCCCACAGATATTCGGCCAAAAAAAATGGAAAAGCATATTTCCAAACATTGCCCGGATATTAAAACTACGGTTTTTGCAAAATATAAAGACTTTAACGAACAAAGTCGTTTAGCTCCACCTGATGCAATACTCTCCTTTTCTAAAGTTATCCAAAAAAGTAAGAAGTTTTCTAATCCGCATATCCAAGGTTTTCGTAATGGTGTAAGTCAGGAGAAATATCTTTTGGTTTCCGTTAACGAGCCGGTTGATATGAAAAATTTGGAGGGTAAGCAGATTGGCGCCATCGATATGTTTGGGCGTCGTTCAATGAAAGAATATTTTTTCCAAACTCTAGGGGCGAAAGTTAAGGTCGCCAGGGTAACAAAAACGGAGGATATTCTTAACCTACTCACCTTCAAACTTGCTTCAGCTATTTTTATTTCGGAAAAAAAATATCAACTGTTTAAAAAGAAATCAAAACAAACCCTAATCGCAACAGATTTAGATATTAATATGGATCTGGTTTCTTTGGCAGTGGCGGATGAGAATTCTAAACAACAATATTTTGAATGTGTTAAGCATTTAGATGATCAGACCAATGCATTATTAGGAGTCGACTCATGGCAACTAAAATAATGCTTAAAATTGTTCTGGGTTTGATGCTCTGTTGGGGGGCTGGTTTAGCTTATGCGACTAGCGCCGACGCAACTAGTAAGAGTTCCGATACTATTCTTATTTTACGAGCTTCGGGTAAAAACTTTGCCGAAACCTCACTGGCGATTCAAGATGACTTGGGAGACGAGTTTAAGTTTATCGAAAAAGTCATAAAAACAGATGGCGAGATTAACCATGTAGAAGATTACATAAACTCTATTAAACCGAGACTAATTGTATTAATTGGAAATCTTCCTATTCGTATTTATACGGTTTATCAAAATCAAAATCCTAAAGCTGAATATCCTCCCAGCGTAGCTTTGTCCGCCCTGTATGTGGATCGCTTGATTGTAGCTATTAAAAATATTGTAGGAATACGTCATGAGATCCCGGCTGTTACGAGTTTGGTAAAAATGCGTGAATTAACTGGTCGGCCGATGGAAAAAGTTGGTGTTTTATACCGAAGTTGGATGCGAGATTATATTAAATTAAATGCAGAATTTTGTCAGTTGGAAGGTATTGAGTTAGTTGGAGTTGAAATTCCAAATACCCTATCTATTCAAAAGATTAAATACCATCTAAAGCATTTGCTCAATAAAGATATTGATGCCTTGTGGGTTATTAATGACAATGCTATGTTGAGTTCAAGATTAATGCAAAACGTTTGGGTTCCAAGCGTTAAACAGTTTAGTAAACCGGTTATTGTCGGTGTGGAAGGTTTAACTGCTACGGCTTTGAATTTTGGTACATTTTCAGTGGTACCCGATCAATATGCTTTGGGTATTCAAGGGGCCGGGTTAATTGGAAATATTCTCGATGATAAAATTTGGCAGCTCGATCAGAAAAAGATCTATGAGCCTTTATCGGTTAAAAAGCTATTGAATTTAAGGCTAATGAAAAAACACAATATCGATGTCCAAGAGTCGATGTTGGAAACTCTCGATGGTTTGATTGAGTAATAAGTAAAGTCAGAAGCCAATATTTATTCGTCTGATATTTATTAAAAATCAAATTTTTTCTTTTCTGTATTTAATCAATTAAATATCATGTTCCACATTGGCAAATTCCGCTGATGGGAAGACTACTTTGAATTTGGCTCCAGTTCCGGGACCATCACTCTCAACATAGATTTCGCCATGCATTTCCGACATTAAGTTGGCGCAGGAATGTAATCCAAAACCATGACCGCTTTTTTTCGTGGTGAAGCCATGCTGGAAAATTTGTGTTTGTTGTTCTCTATCGATTCCTACACCATTATCAGTAATTTCAAAGACAATATTGGTGTCCTCTGGAAAGATATCCAGGTCGATTTGGCGATTATGGTCAGGATTGCTTTTTAACGCTTGGATAGAATTCATCAGCAGATTATTCATAATCTGATAAACTTTGGCTTTTTCAGCATAAATATTTGGTACTTCTCGATAATGACGACTTAATTTAACGTGATTATCTTCTATTAAGTTAGCCTGGGTATTGATGGTTTCATCCAGGATAATGCTAAGCTGAATATCTTCCTGGAAAAGATCTGTTTTAGCATATTTTTGCTGTGTGGAAATAATATTGGTCATCATGGAGATACTATTGAGCATACGTGAGGTATTCTCTTCTAGGGCGTGGTTTTCGTCTTGTAGAACTATTCCTAATTTTTGGAAAAGTTCAGGAATTCGTTTACCACGAGTATCTTCACTCATGTATTCGCCGATATGATCGAGATTGTCCAACATTAATTCGGCCGTTTTTTGTATTGCTGGTGTTTTGGAGGTTTTGATGATTTCAAAATTGGTTTGGTTAATAACATTTACGCTATTTAATACATTACCAATATTATGCAGTACGTTAATGGCCACTTCAGCGACCCCGGCGGCGCGTGCAGATTCGACCAACTTGGCTTGTGCTTCTCTTAGCTCTTTGGTTCTCTCCAAAACTTTATGTTCCAGATTTTGGTTCAAATCTTTCAATTCACCTTGGGCCCTAATCAAAGCACGATTTTTCTCGTTTAATTGTTGTTGTTTAAACAATAGTTGATCAAGTGTTTCCTTGGTTTTTATTCGCATATTGTCAAAACTATGACTTAAAATACCGATCTCGTTATTAGTTCTGATGTCGATATTGGATTCGTAATCGCCATCGGAAATTTTCTTGGTTGCTTCAGTTAAGACATCCAGTGGTTTGGTTATTTTCTGTGCTAAACGGCGAGTTGCTATAAAACTGGCGGCAATTGAAATGACCCCCAAAAACAGAATTAATAATAAAATTTGAATAGTGATGCGATCGGAAGATTCCATTGCCGTATTTAAGGTTTCGTTCATGGATGTGGTACTTATGCCGTAACGAATAGTACCTAGACGCTCATCTTCCACGATGATTGGAGCGGCAAATTCGTAGGCTTCTATTCCGTTAATATAATGTTGGCGATAGTTGGCAATGGCTAATTCGTTTGCCCAAACTGCCATATCGTCTTTCAGTTCTTCCAATTGCTCGACAGAACCATCGGGATTATTTTTATCGGCCAAGGCCCAAGCTTGGCGTTGTTTATCCATATATATTCCATAGATAATGTCATCATCATGATTGACGGTTCCGGATACCAGTTCGCGAATGGCGCTAAAAGCATTGTCTTCGGCCATACCCTGTAAGGCTTGGGAATTATTAAAGGTTAAAAGACTTCCTTTTTGAATCAATGAATTACGGATTTGTTGCTCGGTTTTTCTCAGATTTGATTCACCGTTTTTGATATTTAAAAAAACGATGGTGGAAAGTAAAAATATAAAAGTGATAACTAAAATAATAGAAAATCTTTTAATCAGAGTTGTTCGAATACTTGTCATATGTGGATTTTTTGTTAAACCTTGATTATATTTAATGATTAAGTGAGACAATAAACAATTTATAATAGATGTCAAGTAATGTTTTTGTTAAACTAGCGTTTAGCTTTATGAGAGGGGAATGATACCAATCAAGTGGGTATCATTTTAGTAAATTTTTATTTTATCTTAAAGATAATTAATAAAATGAGTATATAGGGGCGGTCAGACCAAGGAACATTAAACCCTAAGGTCATTGTACTCTTAAGGTAAATTTATAATGGTGGTCTTTCCTGGTAACTATCAATAATGATGGAAAAAAAGAATTACACAATACTGGCTGTTGATGATACCGCTGAAAATCTGGGCCTGTTAGAAACATTGCTGGAGAAACAGCACTATCTCGTTTTGGTTGCTACCAATGGTGAACGAGGATTGGAGATTGCCCGCAAACAACGTCCGGATATCATTTTGCTGGACGTTATGATGCCGGGTTGGGACGGTTTTGAGACGGCTCGTAGAATGAAAAAAGAGCCCGACTTGTCCAGTATCCCTATTTTGTTTTTGTCTGCTTTGGATGATACCGGAAGTAAGGTAAAAGGCTTTGATGCTGGCGGGGTTGATTATGTGGCCAAGCCCTTTCAGCAACAAGAACTATTGGCACGAATAAAAACTCACCTGGAATTGGGTAAATTAAGGAATAACTTATCCCAACAGGTAGAGCGAAAAACAGAAGAGTTAACTCGATTTTACGAAGATTCTTTACATCTCTTGTCAATGGTTTCGGAATTTCGTGATTATGAAACCAGTTTGCACAATAAACGACTGGGGGAATATGCAAAATTTATTGCACAAAAAATGGATTTGCCAAGTGATGTCGCTGATTTAATTGTTATGGCGGCACCTTTACACGATGTAGGAAAAATCGGTATTCCTGATAGTATTTTACATAAACAGGGACCTCTCGAACCGGAACAATGGGAGACTATGAAAACTCATCCCATAATCGGTCGTAGGATATTACGCTCAATTAATAATAACCGAGTGTTATTAATGGCTGCCGACATTGCTGAAGGACATCATGAAGCTTATGATGGCAGTGGCTACCCCTATGGTTTAAAAGGCGATGATATTCCTTTAGCGGCAAGAATTACCTCTCTTTGTGATATATATGATGCATTACGATCAGAAAGGCCTTACAAAAAGAGTTTCTCTCATGACGAATCATTCGATATAATCATCAATGGTGATAGAAGAACTAAACCGGAACATTTCGACCCAATAGTTTTTTCAATCTTTAAAAAGCATCATAATGCTTTTGACGAAATATTTGAGCGGATGCGAGAAACTGAAGATCATGAGTAGTTTAAAATACCACTGAGAATTTGGCTATGAGCTTTGATAATGATGTTATCGATAATGAAAAAAATGCGCGAATATTAATTGTTGATGACAACAAGGATATTCATGATGATTTCAAGCTGATTCTAGGTGCAACTCATAGCGAAAAAAATGAAGAGCTTGATGATCTCGATGAGTTATTGGAACATATTCTGGATGAAAAAAGTCTTCGCGGTGCCAATGATTGTATTTTTGAATTAGATTCTGCCTTTCAGGGAAGAGAAGCATTAGAATTAGTTGAAGAAGCGTACAAAAGTGGACGCCCCTACACAGTAGTATTTATGGATGTTAGGATGCCTCCAGGTTGGAATGGCATCGAAACGATTCGTCAAATATGGAAAAAATTTCCAGAAACGGAGATGGTCATCTGTACCGCCTATTCCGATTTTAGCTGGGAAGAGATCAACCAAACCCTTGGTAGTACCCATCGCTTGTTAATGCTCAAAAAGCCATTCGATCGAATGGAAGTGAAGCAACTAGCCCTATCTTTAACCGTTAAATCAAAATATTACAAAAAGTACCAACAAAACATAAGTGAGTTGGAAAAAGCGGTCAAATTACGCACTAAGGAATTGGAAGAAGCCAAGGTTAGTGCCGAGATAGCTAACCGTGCTAAGTCTACTTTCCTGGCTAATATGAGCCATGAATTACGAACCCCTTTGAATGCCATTCTGGGCTATGCCGAATTGATGGCAAGGGAAAGTGATTTAACCGATGTGCAAGAACATCATTTAGGTATTGTGCAACGGAGTGGAAATCATCTATTAAGTTTAATTAATAACGTCTTGGATTTGAGTAAGATTGAAGCAGGACTAATGGAGAAAACGGAATCCAACTTTAACTTGCACACTTTAATCCAAGATGTCAAACAGATGTTGTTGCCCCGTTGTCATCGTCACAATTTAACCTTAAGAGTTGAGTTGGAGCCCAATGTACCTGAAGCGGTTAAAGGGGATGAACGTAAGTTAAGACAAATTCTAATTAATCTTTTGGGTAATTCTGTCAAATTTACTTCAGCGGGTCAGATTACCTTGGCAGTGAGTCGAGATAATGGCAAAATCAAGTTCAACGTTACTGATACTGGTCAAGGTATTCCACAAGAAGATTTAGTGAAGATTTTTAAACCTTTTCAGCAATCGGCTACACAAACTGGAGAGGCTGGTACCGGTTTGGGATTAAATATCTGCTATAACTTTGTACAATTGTTGGGGGGACAACTTGAGGTCGAGAGTCAAGTTGGACAAGGAAGTAGTTTCTTTTTCAGCATCGAGCTAACCATGCTTGATGATGTCGTTCTGGCTCATGAGAAAAATCGCAAAGTAGTGTCAATTTTAGGTGATAAAAAATGGTCTATTTTAATTGTTGATAGTGATGAATTAAGCCGAAATTTCTTAGCGACATTGTTGGAAAAAGTTGGCTTTAGTATCGTGCAGGCTGAAAATGGTAGGGATGGTCTGGAACGCGTTGAGCAATATGTATTTGACCTGATTATTAGTGGCGTAAAAATGCCGATAATGAATGGCGAAGAGTTCATCAAAGAAGTTAAACAACGCAAAGTGGATATTCCTTTTGTATTTACCTCCGCCTTTGTTTTAGGAGCTGACGAAAACAGGTTAATGGCACTTAATGCCAATGCTTTCATTGGTAAGCCGATTAATGTCGAAAATTTATTCCAGGTAATGGAGCAATGTACCGGAATTGAGTACGAATACAGTGTCGAACCGGAAGAACCGCCGCCTGCTTTGACCTGTAGTAAAGATATGCGTAACAGTTTTAAAGAATTACCTCGGCAGCAACAGGAATTATTAATGCAATATGCCAACCATGGTAATGTCAGGCAGATTCGCAATCAAGCCAATGAATTAAAACAAACTGATGAATGGCAGGATTTAGGTAATCATATATGCGAAATGGTTATGAAATATGACATGGACGGCTTGTTAAAGCTATTTGCAGATAATTCTTAGTTTTCCTTATTCAAAATTAAGTTGACGCCAAGCCTCAAAGGCAATAATGGCTACGGCATTGGATAAATTGATGCTACGACTATTACTTTTCATCGGAATAGTGATAGGGTTGTTAACATGCTTTCCATCTCTTATCTCTTCTGGCAGGCCTCTCGTCTCAGGGCCAAAAAGTAAAAAATCCCCATCTTGGAATTTGATGTCTGAATAGGCAATATCCGTTTTGGTCGTGCAAGCATACATCGTACCTGGTTTGGCTTTTTGGATAAAAGTCTGGAAGTCGTTGTAAACCTTGACATTGGCAAACTCGTGGTAATCAAGTCCGGCTCGACGCAACTTCTTGTCGTCCAAATCAAAAGCAATGGGTTCAATTAGGTGCAATTGCATTCCCGTATTGGCACAAAGCCGGATGATGTTTCCAGTATTTGGAGGAATTTCCGGCTCATACAAAACAATATTGAGCATAGAATTACATTTTTAACTGCTTAGGGAAACTTTCAAGTAGATTAGTGACAATATCGCTCTTGCACAAAGTTTCACCTTTCCGCGATGGATAGCAGCGTGCTTGCATTGTGATTTTTTCCCCTTTTATTTTAGTATCGACTTGATTTTCTACCCTTGAAACAATAATGGCGATATCAGTTTCTGTTTTTGGGGAGATGGTAGTATATACATTTCCTGTGTGGAAAATGACCGGTAAATCGCTATTTTCTTTGGTAAAGTTAATGGCTTTTTGCCAAAGCTTATCGCAGTTTTTGGCACTAGGACATGTCACCTGTATCGAATTAAGTTGTCGAGCTTTTTCAGGATTAGCTAAAGTCAGGGTTAAATTTTTAACCTTTCGAGTGGTAAAGCGATCTGTATCATGACTAAATTTTGTGTGGATATCCTTTTTGTCCTTTTCCAAAGACTTGATCCGATCTTGTAACATTTTCACTTTATTTCGGTTTGCGCTAATCTGTTCCTTTAATGCTTTAGGCAGAGCTTTACCAGAGCGTTCAATATTGGCAGCTTTTCGCGTGTAGTTGGCAAATAGGCTTTGTTGTGACTGAATTGAGTTTTCTGCAACCTTGATCCGTGAATCCAAGGTAGTAATCTTCCAATGTAGTGAGAGCAAAAGATCATCAACCGTCAGGTAAGTTTTTAACAAGACATCGTCATAGGCTTCCTGTTTACGAATTTCTCTTAGGCGTTTTTCTTCTTCCTTTTGGCGCTGTTTTTCTTTTACCAGCTCATCACCGGTTTTGGCTGCTTCTTTTACCTTATGAATTTTGCCACTTTTGGTATTATGATAATGAATCTTTTGATTGATATATTTCGGTGGAATGGCGTTACCACATTCTTTGATACCCTCGTCATTGGTCCAGCATTTAAAGCTGGCTGCATGTATTGGGCTAAGAGCCAACAAAGAAAAAGCAATGAAAAGATAAAGGTGATTTTTCATAATTGAAATTCCGTTTTTTCTTTCATTTTATTTGAGAATAGGTCGAATCGTCAATTAGTAATATAGTTAAGATTTAAAAAAACTTAATCTCTTTATTGATGTTTTGTAATATTAATGACTTTTCATCGAATTTATTTTTTTCTTCCCACCGGATTGGCAGGAAGAAAGCCTATTTGAACCAATTCGTTATTCGGAAAGGTTTTTACAAATTTTTATTGAGGCTTCAGACTGATTGAGTGAGTAGAAGTGTAATCCGGGGGCTCCGCCTTCCTGTAATTGTTGGCACATTTTAGATACCACATCAACACCAAAACTCTTTAAGGAGTCTATATCATCCTGGAAGTCTTCTAAACGTTTTCGCACCCAGCGAGGTATCTCGGCACCACACATATCAGAAAAACTCACCAAACGGGAAAAGTTGGTAATCGGCATAATACCGGGAATAATAGGCTTGTCCATACCGGCTTTTTGGCAACGCTCAAGAAAATAAAAATAAGCATCGGCATTGAAAAAGTATTGCGTTATGGCACTGTCGGCTCCTGCATTCATTTTATTGATGAAATGCTGAAAATCAGCTTTTGGACTCATTGCCTGAGGATGGTACTCAGGGTAAGCCGCTACTTCAATTTGAAAGTGGTTGCCGGTCTCACTACGAATAAATTCAACTAAGTCATTAGCGTAATGTAGTTCGCCCATATCGTGAGTTCCAGACGGCAGATCGCCCCTCAATGCGACAATACGATTAATCCCATGAGATTTATAGGTTTCAATCATTTCCCGCAAATGGGTACGACTGGAACCGATACATGATAAATGGGGGGCGGCAGAATAACCGGAATTTTTAATATCTAAAACTGCGTTAAGGGTACCTTCCTGTGTGCTTCCTCCTGCACCGTAAGTAACAGAGAAATAAAGAGGATCCAACTCTGCTAACTTATCACGGACTTTAGCCAGCTTAGCTCGTCCTTCATCGGTTTTGGGCGGAAAAAATTCAAAGCTAATGTTTTTCACGATATTTTTATTCCAATGGATATACTATTTTTGTTCAGATGAGTGATTTACAAACTACCGATAATTTAATCGGTAGTTTGCACAATCTCCAAATTAGTAACGATAGTGCTCAGGCTTATAAGGGCCGTTTTGCGGAACGTTAATATAAGTCGCCTGTTTTTCTGACAACTGAGTGAGATCCGCACCAATTTTCTGTAAATGTAAACGGGCAACCTTTTCATCCAGATGTTTCGGCAGCACATAAACCTGGTTTTCATATTGGCTATGATTATTCCATAGTTCAATTTGGGCAATCACCTGGTTGGTAAATGATGCTGACATAACGAAACTTGGGTGACCTGTAGCACAGCCAAGGTTTACCAAACGACCTTCAGCCAACAGGATAATACGTTTGCCATCCGGGAATATTATATGATCGACCTGAGGTTTGATATTATCCCATTGGTATTGGCGTAAGGACTCTACTTGTATTTCGGAATCGAAATGGCCGATATTACAGACGATCGCATCGTTTTTCATCGCTGCCATATGATCATGGGTGATAATATCCACATTACCGGTGCAAGTTACAAAAATATCACCCTGCGAGGCGGCTTCGTCGACGGTGGTTACACGATAACCTTCCATTGCTGCTTGTAGAGCACAGATGGGATCGATTTCAGTAACTAAAACGGTGGCTCCCATACCGCGGAAAGCTTGTGCACAACCTTTTCCGACATCACCATAGCCACAAACTACGGCTATTTTTCCAGCTACCATTACGTCAGTGGCACGCTTAATACCATCCAGTAAGGATTCGCGACATCCATATAAATTATCAAATTTTGATTTGGTAACAGAATCATTGACATTAAAGGCGGGAACTTTTAGTTCACCATTATTGGCCATTTCGTATAGACGATGAACGCCGGTTGTAGTTTCTTCAGATATTCCTTTAACCTGCTTTAATAACTCTGGGTATTTTTCGTGCATGATTTGGGTGAGATCCCCGCCATCATCCAAGATCATATTTGGTGTCCAACCGTCCGGTCCGGTAATGGTTTGTTCAATACACCACCAAAATTCCTCTTCGGTTTCACCTTTCCAAGCAAATGTTGGTATATCGGCGGCAGCCATGGCCGCAGCGGCTTGATCCTGAGTTGAAAATATATTACAGGAAGACCAGCGAACTTCTGCACCCAATGCAATTAACGTTTCCATTAATACCGCTGTTTGGATAGTCATGTGTAGACAACCGGCAATACGAGCATCTTTTAAGGGTTGAGAATCTTGGTATTCTTCACGCAAAGCCATTAATCCCGGCATTTCACCTTCGGCTATGGTGACTTCTTTTCTGCCCCATTCAGCCAAGCTGATATCGGCTACTTTATAATCATTAAAATTAGTCATTTCTATATACTCTTAATTAAATTTTGGCTGCCGCACGAAGTGCTTCTGCTTTATCGGTACGTTCCCAGCTAAAGCTATCTTCTTCTCGCCCAAAGTGTCCATACGCTGCAGTGGTTTTATAAATTGGGCGTAATAAATCTAACATGCTAATTAATCCCTTGGGACGTAAGTCAAAATGCTCTTTAACTAATTGAATAAGGCTTGCGTTGTCGATTTTTCCGGTGCCAAAGGTTTCAATGGATATGGACGTTGGCTCCGCAACGCCAATAGCGTAGGAAACCTGGATTTCGCATTTGTCCGCTAATCCTGCGGCGACAATATTTTTGGCCACATAACGTCCGGCATAAGCTGCAGAACGATCTACTTTGGAAGGATCCTTACCCGAAAAAGCACCACCACCATGACGCGCCATACCACCATAGGTATCGACTATAATCTTACGTCCGGTCAGACCGCAATCACCAACTGGGCCGCCGATAACGAAACGTCCGGTAGGATTAATGTGAAACTGGGTATCTTTAGTGATCCATTTTTCCGGCAAAATGGGTTTTATAATTTCATCCATGACGCCTTCACGCAACATATCTAATGAAATATCCGGGTCATGTTGTGTAGATAAGACTACTGCGTCGATTCCGACGGGCTTATCATTTTCATATTTAAAGGTTACCTGACTTTTTGCGTCAGGTCGTAACCAGGTTAGCATTCCGTTCTTTCTTACTTTGGCCTGACGTTTGACCAGTTCATGTGCATAAGTAATAGGTGCAGGCATCAAAACCTCGGTTTCGTTGCTGGCATAGCCAAACATTAAGCCCTGGTCACCGGCTCCCTGTTCATGTTCATTCGTTTCGTCAACACCCATGGCAATATCGGCGGATTGCTTATCAATTGAAGTAAGAACTGCACATGAATCACCGTCAAACCCCATATCGGAGCTGGTGTAACCAATATTGTTGACCGTATTTCTAACGATTTCTTGAATATCGACATAGGCTGACGTTGTTATTTCGCCAGAAACCACTACCATACCGGTGTTCACCATCGTTTCACAGGCTACACGGGCACGATTATCTTGTTCAAAAATGCCATCTAAAATGGCGTCAGATATTTGATCGGCTACTTTGTCGGGATGGCCCTCGGAAACTGATTCAGAAGTAAATAGGTAATTGCCGGACATCGTTTTTCCTTAAAAATATAAAAATTGTGGGTAATTTTAATCGAAGCTATTAGTAAAGTCTAAGTTGTGTTGGTTTTACGGAATTTTAATTGTTATTTGTAACCGATATAAAACTACTTGGATATGGAAACATCAGTATTGTAGCAATATCATAAGATGAAATATTTAATCGTTATAATTCTTCGTTTATTCCGCGACAACTTTAAGAATAACAAATTAAATAAATAGGCTTAAATTTTGTAAATACAAGTGCCTCTCTTTAAAAAGGATAAATTATGGTTAGTTTGGAAACCCCGGTATGTGATTTCAACGCTCCTGCGATTGATTTTAAATTGCCAGATCCGCATGGAAAGTTGTGGAGTCTGGAAGATTGTAAAGGACCAAATGGTTTACTGGTGATGTTTATTTGCAATCATTGCCCCTATGTAAAAGCGATACGTGAACGTTTGGTCAGAGATACTCGAGAATTAAAAGAGTTGGGACTCTATAGTGTTGCTATTATGTCCAATGATCCCAGTCTTTACGATGAAGATTCTCTAGATAACATGGCATTAGTGGCTCAACAATATCATTTTCCATTCCCTTATCTGTTTGATGAAACTCAGCAGGTGGCGAAATCCTATGGTGCAGTGTGTACTCCGGATTTCTTTGGCTATAACAAAGATTTAAAATTACAATATCGGGGTAGATTAGATGCCTCTAGGAAAGAAACCGCGCCTGCTGATGCCCCTCGTGAGCTATTTTTGGGGATGCAAGCTATAGCCAAAACGGGTATAGGTCCAAAAGATCAAATATCCAGTATGGGGTGCTCCATTAAGTGGAAAAATGAGACATAATGGCGCTCATTTTGTCCTTGTTATTATCATAAAATTTGTAAGGTTTTTTAATAAAAAGCCCTAGAAAAAGTTGCTGTTAATGGAGTTTTCGGTGAGAATACCAGGTTCAAAATATTTCGCGTGTATTATCAATACTAATACTATGTATTAGATATTCAATATTTAGATACAAAAATTTATAGAAAAATTAATTTTCCTTGAGCTTATTTTAGGAGACTCATATGCCAGAACGTAAGGACCTAGCAAACGCTATTCGCGCACTTAGTATGGATGCTGTACAGAAAGCAAACTCAGGACATCCAGGTGCACCAATGGGAATGGCTGACATTGCAGAAGTGCTCTGGAATGACTTTATGAAACATAACCCGTCCAATCCTGATTGGGCAGATCGTGACCGCTTTATTTTATCTAATGGTCATGGCTCCATGTTAATTTATTCGCTATTGCATTTGACAGGTTATGACCTCTCTATTGATGACTTGAAGGATTTTCGTCAATTGCATTCTAAGACTCCCGGCCACCCTGAATACGGATATGCGCCAGGTGTTGAAACCACTACCGGACCTTTAGGTCAAGGTATTACCAATGCCGTTGGTATGGCATTGGCTGAAAAAACCATGGCTGCCCAGTTCAACAAAGATGGACATTCAATCGTAGACCATTATACCTATACCTTCCTTGGTGACGGTTGTATGATGGAAGGTATTTCTCATGAAGCCTGTTCATTAGCCGGAACTTTAGGTTTAGGTAAACTAATCGCTTTTTATGATGACAATGGAATTTCTATTGATGGTCATGTAGAAGGCTGGTTTACCGATGATACGCCTAAGCGTTTTGAAGCATACGGATGGCATGTTATCCCTAACGTAGATGGTCATGATGCAGACGCTATTCGTGCTGCTACAGATGCTGCGCGTGCAGAGACTGATCGTCCTACACTTATCTGCTGTAAAACCGTCATCGGACAAGGTTCACCTAATCTGTGCGGTACCCATGACTGTCATGGCGCTCCTTTAGGTAACGATGAGATTGCTGCTACTCGTGAGAATATCGGCTGGTCTCATGAACCGTTTGATATTCCTGCCGATGTTTATGGCGGTTGGGATGCTAAAGAGAAAGGTAGTGCTGCTGAAAATAGCTGGAATGATAATTTTGCCGCCTATAAAGCAGCACATCCTGAGCTAGCGGCTGAGTTTGAACGTCGTATGGCTGGTGATTTGCCTGCCAATTGGGCTGAGACTGCAGACGCATTTATTAAGCAAGTTGCTGATAACGCTGCTTCTATCCCGTCACGTAAAGCTTCACAGCAATCTATTGAAGGATTTGCCGGCGCATTACCTGAATTCTTCGGTGGTTCCGCTGACTTATCACCTTCCAATCTTACCACTTGGTCGAATAGCAAATCAGTAGTTGATGATGCTGCTGGTAACTATATTAGCTATGGTGTGCGTGAGTTCGGTATGTCGGCCATGATGAATGGCATGGCATTACACGGAGGTTTTATTCCTTTCGGGGCAACTTTCTTGATGTTCTCCGAATATGCCCGTAATGCATTGCGTATGGCTGCATTAATGAAGCAACGTTCTATTTTTGTTTATACTCACGACTCCATCGGTCTGGGTGAAGATGGCCCGACCCACCAGCCTATTGAACAAACTGCTACCTTAAGAATGATTCCAAATATGTCTGTATGGCGTCCAGCAGATGCGGTAGAATCAGCGGTTGCCTGGAGAGCGGCGGTCGAGAAGAAAGACGGGCCTAGTTGTTTAGTCTTTTCTCGTCAAAACTTGGATCATCAAGAACGTTCCGATGAAGCATTAGCCAACATCGCTAAGGGTGGTTATGTATTATCTGATTGTGAAGGTACACCTGACCTAATTTTAATTGCTACCGGTTCAGAAGTAGGAATTACCATGCAAGCTGCTAACGAAATCAGCGCTAAAGGTAAAAATGTACGAGTGGTATCTATGCCATGTACTAATGCTTTTGAAGCTCAAGATGCAGCATATCAGGAATCCGTATTACCGGCAGCAGTTCGTGCTCGCGTTGTAGTTGAAGCTGGTGTTACTGCAGCCTGGGGTAAGTATGTTGGTTTTGATGGTGCTGTAATTGGAATGGATCGCTTTGGTGAGTCCGCACCTGCAGGTTTACTATTTAAGGAGTTTGGATTTACTGTTGAAAATGTGGTTGCGACCGCTGAATCAGTAATGAAATAATTTTTACAAAATAGCTATATATCTAGCGGATAGTTTGCCTGTCCGTTAGAGCAATAAAATTTTTATATCTTTTAGGAGAAAATTAATGGCGTTAAAAATCGGTATTAACGGTTTCGGTCGTATTGGTCGTATGGTATTTCGTGCAGTTTACAATGAATTTGACGATATCGAAATTGTAGGTATTAACGATCTTTTGGATGCAGATTACCTTGCTTACATGTTGAAATATGACTCAGTACATGGCCGTTTTGGTGGAGAAGTTTCGGCTGAAGACGGAGCCATGATCGTTAATGGTAAGAAAATCCGTTTAACTGCTGAACGTGATCCTGCTGATCTTAAATGGGATGAAGTTGGTGCAGAACTCGTTATCGATTGTACTGGCTTTTTCTTAACCGAAGAAAGTTGTCAGAAACATATCGAAGCGGGTGCTAAGAAAGTTGTTCAGAGTGCTCCTTCTAAAGATGCTACTCCTATGTTTGTATATGGTGTTAACCATGAAGAATATGCAGGACAAGCAATTGTTTCAGCGGCTTCTTGTACTACAAACTGTTTAGCCCCTGTTGCTAAGGTATTAAATGATAAGTGGGGTATTAAGCGTGGCTTAATGACTACCGTTCATGCTGCAACGGCAACTCAGAAAACGGTTGACGGTCCTTCTATGAAAGACTGGCGTGGTGGTCGTGGTATTTTGGAAAACATCATTCCATCATCAACTGGTGCGGCTAAAGCTGTTGGTAAAGTTTTACCTGAATTAAACGGTAAACTGACTGGTATGGCTTTCCGTGTTCCAACGTCTGATGTATCTGTTGTTGACTTGACGGTTGAGCTTAACGAAGACGCTAGCTACGACGAAATTTGTGCAGCGATGAAAGATGCTTCTGAAACTGGCGATATGAGTAAAACTTTAGGTTACACCGACGAAAAAGTAGTTTCTACTGATTTCCGTGGTGTAGGTTTCTCATCAATTTTTGATGCAGGCGCTGGGATTGCTTTAGACGGCACTTTCGTTAAGGTCGTTTCTTGGTACGATAATGAGTATGGTTACACGTGTAACATGTTACGTTTCGTTGAGCATGTAGCCGCTAACTAAGCTAAAAACCTGTTCAAGTATTTGTGGGGCCGGTCTGTCTCGACCGGTACCTACAAACTACTAGCATCAACGGATTGGTTGTGAATTTAAAATTATTATTTTACAAAAATAATAATTTTAAACTTATAACTTTTTAAACAAAGGATCTACTATGTCAGTAATAAAAATGACCGATCTTGATCTGGCCGGAAAACGCGTACTTATCCGCCAGGACCTTAATGTACCTATTAAAGATGGCAAAGTGACTTCTGATAAGCGAATTCGCGCTTCGCTACCTACCATTGAACATGCCTTAAAAGCCGGTGCAAAAGTTTTAGTCATGTCTCATTTGGGGCGTCCTACCGAAGGTGAATATGCGGATGAATTTTCCATGGCTCCGGTAGCTGATCATATGGCCGGTCTATTGGGTAAAGATGTTCGTTTAGTAAAAGATTATCTTGATGGTTGTGATGCGGCAGACGGTGAAGTGGTTCTGCTCGAAAACGTTCGTTTTAATGTTGGCGAAAAGAAAAACACTGAAGACCTTGCTAAAAAATATGCAGCATTGTGTGATGTATTTGTAATGGATGCATTCGGTACTGCACATAGAGCACAAGGTTCTACCTATGGAGCAGCTCAGTTTGCTCCTACAGCATGTGCCGGACCTTTATTAGCGGGCGAATTAGATGCTTTAGCTAAGGCTTTAGATAACCCCGCTCGTCCAATGGTTGCGATTGTTGGTGGTTCAAAAGTCTCTACTAAGTTGACCGTTCTAGAATCTCTGTCAAAAGTTGTTGACCAGCTTATTGTTGGTGGTGGCATTGCCAATACTTTTATTGCCGCTGATGGTCATGCTGTGGGCAAATCGTTATATGAAGAAGATTTAGTCGATACCGCTAAAAAATTATCAGCCGATGCAAAAGCGCGCGGCGGTGATATTCCAGTTCCTACCGATGTTGTTTGTGCTAAAGAATTCTCTGAGTCAGCTGCAGCAGAATTAAAAGCAGTAGCCGATGTTGCCGATGATGACATGATATTTGATATCGGTCCTGATAGTGCCAAGGCCTTAGCAGAAGTAATCCAGAATGCCGGTACCGTAGTTTGGAATGGTCCTGTTGGTGTTTTTGAATTTGATCAGTTTGGCGAAGGAACTAAGACTATTTCTATGGCTATCGCCGAATCCAATGCATTTTCTATTGCCGGTGGTGGTGATACTTTAGCTGCAGTAGACAAATATAATATTGCTGACCGCGTATCATATATTTCAACTGGTGGTGGTGCGTTCTTAGAGTTCTTGGAAGGCAAAAAATTACCTGCCGTAGAAATTTTAGAAAAACGTGCAAACGATTAAAAACAAGTATCTCGTCATACTTCCTTAATCATAAAGTAGTAAACTTTAAAAGAGGAAAAACAAATCCCAAGAGAGACTTATTAACCTAATATCGTATTTTATTGTTGGCTGCGAAGCATGGGTTAAAAATTAAAATAGGCAGGCCTACTCAGGCCTGTCGCTTATTCGGAGACCGAATGTTTAGACGAACAAAGATCCTGGCTACGCTAGGACCTGCTACAGACGACCCCAAAGTTTTAGATAAAATTATTGAAGCTGGCGTGGATGTAGTGCGGATCAATTTTTCGCACGGAAGCGCGGAAGAACACAAAGCACGAGCTGAAAAGCTTCGTACCAGAGCCAGAGCTCACGGACGTCAGATTGGCGTACTCGCTGATTTACAAGGTCCAAAAATTCGCATCGAATGTTTTCAGAAAGGTGAAGTTAACCTAATTGAAGGTGATCAATTTGTATTTGACTCCAAATTACCTCAGGGTGCCGGAACTAAAGAACGAGTCGGAATCAGTTACAAGGAATTGGTTACCGATGTTAAACGTGGAGATACACTGCTTTTAGATGATGGTCGCTTGATATTTTGGGTAGATCACGTAACAGAATATGAAATTGTCACTCGAGTTGTAGTCGGTGGAACCTTATCCAATCGCAAAGGGATAAATCTGCAAGGTGGCGGCTTATCGGCTGCCGCTCTAAGTGAAAAAGACAAGCAGGATATTGTTACTGCGGCGGAAATAGGGGCTGATTATTTGGCTGTTTCTTTTCCGGTTTGTGCTGATGATATTCATTTGGCCCGACGCTTGTTAAGGGATGCCGGTGGACACGGTGGAATTATTGCCAAAATTGAACGAGCCGAAGCCTTAGCTGTTGCGGATGAAATTATTGAAGCATCAGATGCGATAATGGTTGCTCGGGGTGACCTTGGGGTAGAAATAGGGGATGCTTCACTTCCTCCGATTCAGAAAAAATTAATTAGTCGAGCACGTTCATTAAACCGTGTAGTCATTACGGCAACACAAATGATGGAATCCATGATTGAAAACCAGATCCCAACTCGGGCAGAGGTTTTTGATGTGGCCAATGCTGTGCTGGATGGTACTGATGCAGTGATGTTATCCGCTGAAACTGCGATGGGTAAATTCCCTGATAAAGCGATCGAAGCAATGGACCGAATCTGTCGTGAAGCGGAGAAGCAGAAAGAGGTATCGGAATCCGGACATCGAATCCATTCCGAATTCAAATTTGTTGATGAAGCGATAGCCATGTCGGTAATGTACACGGCAAACCACCTTAAGGTTAAAGCTATTGTGGCGTTAACTGAATCAGGTGCTACACCATTATGGATGTCGCGAATTGGTTCATCTATACCCATTTTTGCCTTTACCAGTCATGTCGATACCCGTCGAAAAGTGACTTTGTATCGCGGTGTTATGCCGGTAAGTTTTGATGTGGTAACCATGGATCATGCTCGTATTAATATCGAAATTGTTGATGAATTAAAACGAAGAGGTATGGTCAGAGATGGTGATCTGGTCATTATTAGTAAAGGTGATTTAGCGGGTGTTATGGGTGGCACCAATGCGATGAAGATTGTTCAGGTTGGCGATATGCTTGAACCTGGAATGGACTAACACAAAAAATTATTATATACAAAAGAAGATAATCTAGGAGATATAAAGATGGCATTAATTTCTATGCGCCAATTGCTGGACTATGCAGCTGAAAATGATTTTGGTTTACCTGCATTTAACGTAAATAATATGGAACAGGTTCATGCTATTATGCAAGCTGCTGAAGCAACTGATTCCCCAGTTATTATGCAAGGTTCAGCAGGAGCTCGCTCCTATGCGGGCGAACCATTCTTACGTCATTTGATTTCTGCTGCGATTGAAATGTATCCTCACATTCCAGTGGTTATGCATCAGGATCATGGTTCTGAGCCGGCAGTTTGTTTACGTTCTATCCAATCCGGTTTTAGCTCGGTGATGATGGATGGTTCTTTAATGGCTGACATGAAGACTCCTTCTAGTTTTGAATACAACGTCGAAACGACTCGTGAAGTGGTTAAAATGGCTCATGCTGGCGGTGTTTCAGTAGAAGGTGAGTTAGGTTGCCTTGGTTCTTTGGAAACCGGTGAAATGGGTGAAGAAGACGGACATGGTGCAGAAGGTAAACTGGATATGGATCAATTATTAACTGATCCTGAAGAAGCAGCCCAATTTGTTCGTGAAACGGGCGTTGATGCCTTAGCTATTGCTATCGGTACGTCACATGGTGCTTATAAATTCACCAAAGAACCTGAGGGTGATATTTTACGTATTGATCGTATCGTAGAAATTAACAAGCGTATTCCTGATACTCATCTGGTTATGCATGGTTCTTCTTCAGTTCCTCAGGATTGGTTAAAAATCATCAATGACTTTGGTGGTGACATGGGCCAAACTTATGGTGTTCCTGTGGAAGAAATTCAAGCAGGTATCAAGAATGGTGTTCGTAAAGTTAATATCGATACTGACTTACGTATGGCTTCTACCGGTTCTGTACGTAGACATTTACAAGAAAATCCATCTAACTTCGACCCTCGTAAATTCTTAAAAGAATCAACTAAAGGCATGATGGAAATCTGTAAAGCTCGTTATGAAGCCTTCGGTTGTGCTGGTCATGCGTCCAAGATTAAAGTGGTTAGTCTTGAAGATATGATTGGTCGTTATGCTTCTGGTGAGTTAGATCCTAAAGTTTCATAAGAGATTTTAGCTTATAAATATGGGAAATGGCGGGCTAGTGTGATATACTAGCCCGTTATTTTTAACGATGAAAGGACGGTTTTGCCGTCCTTTTTCTATTTAAGGTAGTCAATAACGCGATGTCAAACTTAGCAGATGCTCCATTAGTGGGCGTGGTTATGGGAAGTAATAGTGATTGGGGGGTAATGAAAAATGCCTGTCAACAACTTGAAGCTATGGGTATTCCATACGAAAAGAGAGTGGTGTCTGCTCACCGTACACCTGATTTGTTATTTCAATATGCCGAACAGGCTCGTGAGCGCGGCTTAAGATGTATAATTGCCGGTGCTGGTGGTGCTGCGCATTTACCGGGGATGCTGGCGGCGAAAACAACTTTGCCTGTTCTGGGTGTGCCGGTCAATTCGCGCTACTTAAAAGGTATGGATTCCCTTCTATCAATTGTACAAATGCCCAAAGGTATACCGGTTGCAACTTTTGCCATTGGTGAAGCGGGTGCCGCTAATGCCGGATTATTCGCTGTGGCTCTGATCGCCAGTACCGATACTGAAACTGCAGAGCAGTTACAAACATTCCGAAAAAAGCAGGAAGAGATGGTCTATCAAATGGAACTTCCTAACGATCTTGAAGAGGGATAAACATGATTTTACCAGGAGCAACCATTGGAATGTTAGGTGGTGGCCAGCTGGGGCGCATGTTTGTCATGGCTGCCCATAGTTTGGGATACCATGTGATCGTTTTGGATCCTGATCCTGATAGTCCCGCCGGTCGAATCGCCGACGAGCATATCCATGCATCATACTCGGATAGTTGGGCTATCGAACAATTGCAAAGAAACTGCGAAGCCGTCACGACTGAGTTTGAAAATATTCCGGCAGATACCTTAAAAAGATTGGAACAAAAGGTATTAGTCAGACCATCATCTCGTGCTGTTGAAGTCGCACAAAATCGTATTGTAGAGAAAACTTTTTTAGCTGATAACGGTTTTAAAACAGCTGACTTTTTTCCGATTTATAATCACGAAGATATAGAATTTGCCATGCAGCAACTGGGTGGTACAGCTATCTTGAAAGTAGCCACCTTTGGTTATGACGGTAAAGGACAGGCTATTGTTAATAATACCGATGAGGCGAAAGCGGCTTTCGAAAGTATGGGCAAGGTCGCCTGTGTTTTAGAACAGAAAGTAGAATTGCAAACCGAGGTTTCTGTCGTGTTGTCTCGGTCTCATGACGGCAAGGTTGAGTGCTACCCGGTAGGGGAAAATAACCATGTTAATGGTATCTTAGAATATACGGTAGTACCCAGCAACCTGGAACCACGAGTACAGCAGCTGGCTCTTGATGAGGCCCAGGCATTTGCCGATAAACTTGATTATTGTGGGGTGATGGCGGTCGAGTTTTTCTATACCAAAAACAAACAATTATTAATTAACGAAGTGGCACCAAGACCGCATAATAGTGGTCATTATACCCTTGATGGTTGCCCTACATCGCAATTTGAACAACAGGTACGGATGCTGTGTGGTCTGCCTTCAGGTAGTGTGAATTTACATTCACCGGTGGTAATGTTCAATATCCTGGGTGATGTTTGGGAAAATGGTGAACCGGATTGGAATTCACTTTTGTCTAATCCCAATGTTAAGTTACATCTGTATGGAAAAAGAGAGGCTCGAGCGGGCCGAAAAATGGGACACTTTACCTGTTTAGGAAACTCGACGGCAGAACTATTAAAAGAAACACGCAATTTAGCCAATGGCCTACCAGCCCCGAGTGCTTAGGAAGCTACCCGAAAATGTCTTTTTGTAACATAGCTGCGTTATTTTCTAACGGGGCGCGTAGCCCGAGAATGGTTACAAAGTCACCTTCTCCGGGCTACGCGCCCCGTTTAAATGCCTTGCTCTGCTACAAAAATCCTATTCTCGGTCAAGCTCCTAGGAATAGTCGGTGAAATTCAGTTTTAATACGATTGGTATAGTCCACTCCTGCTATAAAGAAAAATTTGCCATCCCGCGTCAAGCGGGATTGGTAAAACATGCCACTGCAAGTATAGAATTACTGTCGCCCTATAATCATCCCGATATTGTGAAAGGATTGGATGGTTTTTCTCATCTCTGGATTAGTTTTATATTTCATCAGCATGTCGGCAAGGGATGGAAAAATTTGGTTAGTCCGCCACGTGTTGAAGGACAAGCGCGTTACGGTGTATTGGCCACACGTTCTTCTTTTCGACCCAATCCGATGGGACTCTCGGTAGTAAAGTTGGAATCTATTGAACAGACATCGGAGCGGCTCTTACTGCATATTTCCGGTGCTGATTTTCTAGATAAAACACCGATATTGGATATTAAACCTTATATTGCCTATTCCGATAGTCTGGAAAATACCCGCTCCGGTTTTATTAAAGATATTAAAGAGCCTGGTTTTAATATTAAATATTCTGAACTGGCGCTATCTCAGATTAAAAAGGCAGCTGAACAATATCCCGATATTAGTCAATTTATAGATGAATTGTTGATGCTTGATCATCGGCCGCATTATGTAAAAAAAATCAAAAAGGATTTTAGTTCTCGAGTCTATGATTACGACTTACATTGGAGTGTGGAAGGACAAGAGATTTATGTAATGTCTTTAGACAATATATCTTAGAACTAATAAGAGCAGGTCCCCGATACAGCTATGTGGGGACCTGGACATGACTAATTATTTGATTTTTCTAGCCTCAAGGTAAAAACGTTTTTCATCTGCTTCACCCATAGAGAAAGTTTTTCGTGGTAATGCACCGTCAAAAATTATGGTTTTAAATAAGCCGCTTTTGGATATGGGAGGGAAAAAGAATCCCATATTGCCTGCTTGCGGTCCCAGCTCATTAACCACATCATCACCATGAATGTAATCGACCTTACCACCATTTTTATCCAGGTATTCATCCAGAAATGTCTGGATGGTTGCCAGCTCCAAGGTAAATTTAGGCTTATTGATAGTAATATAACCATAACCGTTTGGATCGATAAACGGCACGATATGATTACTTTCGGTTGACGCATCGGCTGCTTGGGTTCGCATTTCCCCTTCGTCTGCACAGCGCTTAATGGCACAGTTACCGTCAAAGTAGCTTTCCATTTCTGCTAATAATGCTTTTGAGTCGATATCAAACACGACTCGGTGAATCGGTTCAAATTGTAATCCTTGATCGTGAATATTAACCAGCTCTACTAAGGCATAACGAGCCGGATTATCCATAATGGCCGCCTTATCATTAGCTTCTTCTTTAAGTTTTTCCCAAATCGCTTTGGCAGTAGCCAAAGAGTGGTTACCATCACCCATGGCGTACAATAAAACGGCTTGGTCCGGTGCATTGTATTTTTCTGCAAAGACCTTTGGATCGGCCAATTTCCCTAAGGCTTGCGCAACCTGATCCAACATTTCGTCCTGATCGATGGCATAACCTTTAATGTGACCACTCTCCATCATCAGTTCAAAGTCATACAATGGGGTAGGATTTTGTTCAAATAACGGTTCGATAACCGTATTGTCGGGATCGTCGATTAATACCATAATATGAGGTAACTCAATGGCAGCATCCTGGCGAACTTTGATCCGTGGCGGCAGACGATCGACAATGGTACCTTCGGTAGCGCGGATTAGTGAAGTAGAGCCTTTGTTATAATCATAATCTTCCAGATCAATGGCCACTATCAGACCCTTCCGTGATGGAGCCTGGGAAGTCTTTCTGTCCACCAATACGAATCCGGGTTTTTGCATCGGCTTTAAAATACCGTCTTGCAGATACTGCTGCATGGTTGTATTAATATTTTTAATTCGTGCTTCACCGTCAGCATCTTCTAAATACACTTCCGGGAAAATGGTATTTAAAGTCGTTGGGTTGCCTTGACTGATTTCGGCGACTTTTTGCCAGTAGTCGGGTTGTGAAGTGTATTGATCACAAGCCACAACCGACCATTTATGCAGGTCGATATCGGCATTGGGTAACAAAATTTCTGGTATACGTAGAGCTACCTTATCAAAACTCATTCTAATAATCTCCGCTGAAGTCGCTGATTTGAAATTGCTAAATTTTAACAGAGCTACTGCAGGGCAACAACCGAAACCAGCGAATCCAAAGAAAAGTTGTTTTTTTACCCCGCAGTGCAAAATGAAATGAAAAAATACCCCTGTTATAATAGTGATTATTAAAATTATTTATACTAAATGCAATGATAGAAAGCCCAAAAGATACCCAAGTTGAAGTTACCATTAATGGTAAAAAAATTGTTGCTCCCGCCTCTCTTTCTGCTATTCAAGCTGTATGGCATGCCGGTTACTCCCGAGTTGAGGGGGTTGGTTGCCTAGAAGGTGTATGTGGTTCCTGTAGTGTCATGGTTCGTCGTCAAGATGACAAAGAAGTGAATACCGAGTTGGGCTGCCAAACTTTTATTGAAGAGGGCATGGAGATCATATTTTTGGGTTTCCCTACCCCGACACACCAGACATATCAATTAGCAGATATCCAAACCTCTTGGGATGTTCAAGGACAGTTTCATCAAATCTTCCCCGAAGCGGGTAATTGCCGAGCTTGTGGAGGCTGTAACCGCTCGTGTCCCAAAGGTATCGAAGTGGAGAATGGGGTTAGACTGGCCACGAAAGGGAAGTTTCGTGAAGCTGGCGATCTGTTTGTTGAATGCGTGATGTGTAATTTGTGTATGACCAACTGCCCGGAGCGAATTGCTCCTAACCATGTAGGATTATTTAGTCGTCGAGTTAATGCCTACTTTCATATTCGACCATCCAATTTAATTAATCGTCTTGAGCAAATACGTCAAGGAAAATTAACTGTCAATAAAATTTAATTATAAAATTTCCAGAGAATGAATTCTACAGTATCTTACCAAGAAGCATTAGATAATTATCAGGCCAATCATGAGTTGCCGTTACCGGAAGCGGAATTATCGATGGATGAATTGTTAAAGCAGTTTCATCCGGATCATTACCAAGACTCCTTAACCACCTTGGAGATTGGTCCCAATAAAGGGGGACGCTGCCATCGTCAGCTGGCCGATGTTTTACAGGCCGATGCATTAATTGACGAAGCCGATTTAGCGGCAGCCAACGTCACTGAAACTGACATTTTGGTCATCGGTGGTGGAGGTGCTGGAGCTGCAGCAGCGTTAACAGCAGCGCGTAAGGGCGCCAGGGTAATCCTCGCGACCAAATTACGCTTGGGTGATAGCAATACGATTATGGCCGAGGGTGGGATTCAGGCTTCAGTGGACCGCGAAGATAGTCCCCAGGCTCATTATCAGGATACTATGAAAGCCGGTCATTATCAGTCCGATCGTGATTTGGTGGCGGAAATGGCTTTGGATGGTCCGGATGTAATCCGCTGGTTAATTCAACAGGGCATGAACTTTGATCTTAATGAGTTCGGTGATTTAATGACCCGACGCCCCGGTGGCGCTACGGCTGATCGAGTGGTTTATTATCGCGACTACACCGGCTTAGAAATGATGCGGGTATTGCGAGAAGCAGTGCGTAATTGCCGCAATATTACGGTAGTAGATAATGCGCCGGCATTGGAATTATTGGGTAATGAATCAGGGCACTGTGCAGGGGCTGTGTTTTATTCCACCACTAAACATCTGTTTTCCATTATTAAAGCCCAGCAGGTTATTATGGCGACCGGTGGTATCGGTCGTATGCATCTGAATAATTTTCCAACCACCAACCATTTTGGTGCTACCGGAGATGGTTTAGTCATGGCCTATCGTTTGGGGGCTAAGTTACGAGAACTCGATTCATTTCAATATCATCCTACCACCGTTGCTTATCCGGAACATTTGTCCGGCTCATTGATTACCGAAGGTGTGCGCTCTTCAGGGGTTTACCTGTTAAATGCTTATGGCGAACGCTTTGTGGATGAATTAAAACCGCGCGATCAGGTCTCGGCTGCTATTCTTCGAGAATGTCAGGAAGGCCGTGGTATTCGAGTTAGTGATCAGCAAGCAGGGGTTTGGCTGGATACGCCGGGGATGGAGTTACGGGAACCTGGGTTGTTAGAGAAACGTTTCCCCAAATTATTTCATATGGCAGGACGTGCCGATATCGATCCACGCACAACACCAATGTTGGTTTATCCCGGCCTGCACTATCAGAATGGCGGGGTGATGATCGATAAGTTTGGCAAAACCACGGTGCCGGGGCTTTATTGTGTCGGTGAGTTAAGTGGAGGTATTCATGGCCGCAATCGGATTATGGGGAATGCCTTGCTGGAGATTATTAGTTTTGGTCGCCGGGCCGGAGAGGATGCTGCCAATTATGTCCATGGCCGAGGCCATAAAAAGACCAGTATCGAACATGTCAGCAATATTCGACGTGAAATAGTCAAAGCCGGGTTGAGCATGCGCAAAAAGAGTCCTTTACTGTTTCCCAAATGTGCCGGCTTTGTTCTGGAAAACGAAAAATATTAACTATTATGCAACCATTAAACCAGATTTTATTAAGTGAAAAAGCCCGTATTGGGGCAGATTTTGAAAGATACATTGAAAATGGAGGAGGGCAAGGCTTACAAAAAGCGTTTGTCGATCCGAGCGGAATTATTAATATCATCGAAGAGTCGGGATTACGTGGCTTGGGTGGAAGTGGGTTTCCAACCCATGTGAAGTGGGCTGCTGTGGCAGAACAGGATATGCTAGAACGAACCGTAAAAGATAAATACCTGATCTGTAATGGCAATGAAGATGAGCCCGGTACTTTTAAAGATATTGTGTTATTGGAAGAGACTCCCCATCAAGTGATTGAAGGGGCTTTGATTACCGCTTTGGCCTGCAATATTAATCGCATCGTTTTCTATATTAATCCCGATCAGCAAAATTCTATTGACGTTATAACCCAAGCTGTTGGTCAATGGGAGGGATCGGAGCTCTTTGTTAAGTTGGCCGAGACCATGGGGCAGCCGGTAAAAATGCAGGTATTGGCCAGTTCGGGTCATTATATTGGTGGCGAAGAGACCGCAGCCATTGAAACAGTAGAAGGAAAATTTCCCTTTCCAAGAGGTCGTCCGCCTTATCCGGCCGAGTTTGGAGTATATGGCTGCCCGACCCTGGTAAACAATGTTGAGACCATTTCCAATGTTTCCCATATTATTAAAAATGGAGCGGTTTGGTATCAAGATTTAGGGTTAGGAGAAGCCTCCGGTACCAAATTATTCTCACTCAGTGGGGATGTCTTATCACCCGGCATTTATGAACTGCCTATGGGAACCACGCTGGAAGAGCTGATTTTCGAGTACGGCGGCGGTATGTTGCAGGGCAAGGAGTTTAAAGCGGTATTTACCGGGGGACCTTCTAATACCTTGCTCACCAAACGCGATCTTGATGTACCTTTGGATTTTGAGTCGGTTAAGGCTCGTCGTTCTAGTCTTGGGACCGGTGCCATGATTGTGGTCTCGGAAGGTTCCGGAATTGTCAAAAAAGTCTCCGAATATGTAAACTTCTTTGCTCACTCTTCTTGTGGCCAGTGTCCACCGTGTAAAACCGGAACTTATTATATTGCCATGCTGCTGGACAAAATTGATACCGGTCAGGGGCGTCAGGCGGATTTGGAACAGTTAATCAACCTTTGTGAAATCCTGCCTGGTTCGGGCCGTTGCGCTCTTATTGATGGCGCTGTAAAAGTATTGGATAGTTCCTTATATCATTTTATGGGAGAGTATGCACAAGCATTAAAAGATTAATACTTTATAAAGTGCTGTTTGATGCCGTTGGTCGAGTTAGGGTAACATGCAGGTCTGAATAATGTTGTTGTGCACAAAACATAAAGGTGATTTAGATGGCGAACATTAGTACCAACACAATTAAACAAGAAGATCTGATCCAAAGCGTTGCGGATGCTCTACAATTTATCTCTTATTATCATCCTCTAGACTTTGTTGATGCGATGGGCAAGGCCTATGAAAAAGAGCAGTCTCAGGCTGCCAAAGATGCCATTGCGCAAATTTTATATAACTCTCGCTTATGTGCGGAGGGTCATCGTCCCATCTGTCAGGATACCGGTATTGCCGTAGTATTTCTGGAAATTGGTATGAATGTTTTGTGGGACAGTAGCATGAGTATTGATGAGATGATCAATGAAGGTGTGCGTCGTGCCTATACCAACTCCGACAATGTTCTCAGAGCCTCGGTATTGTCCGACCCGGCTGGTGCCCGAAAAAATACTCGGGATAACACCCCGGCGGTTATTCATTACAAAGTGGTGCCGGGTAATACTGTGGATGTCAGAATTGCGGCTAAAGGTGGTGGCTCGGAAAACAAAACCAAATTTGCCGCATTAAATCCCAGTGCAGATTTTGTGGGATGGATTTTAGACAGTGTGGAATCCATGGGAGCCGGTTGGTGTCCACCGGGAATTCTCGGTGTCGGGATTGGCGGAACACCGGAAAAAGCGATGTTATTGGCTAAGGAATCCTTATTGGAACCGGTTAATTACCATGAGTTAGTGGAACGCGGTCCGCAATCACGTGCCGAAGAGTTGCGTATCGAACTTTATGAAAAAATTAATGCTTTAGGCATAGGTGCTCAAGGTTTGGGTGGTATAACTACCGTGTTGGATGTGAAAGTATTGGATTATCCGACTCATGCAGCTTCTTTGCCGGTCGCGATTATTCCCAACTGTGCGGCAACCCGACATACTCATTTTACTTTGGATGGTAGTGGGTCTGCTGAATTTACTCCTCCGTCTGTGGATGATTGGCCTGCCATAACTTGGAAAGCCGATGAATCGGCCAGACGGGTTAATTTGGATGATGTGACTGCGGACGATTTGAAAACATGGAAGCATGGTGAGCGGATCTTGTTGAGCGGCAAATTATTAACCGGTCGAGATGCGGCACATAAGAAAATTGTCGATCTATTGGCGAATGGTGAATCCATGCCGGAAGGATTGGACTTTACCAACCGCTTTATCTATTACGTGGGACCAGTTGATCCTGTTCGTGATGAAGTGGTTGGTCCGGCTGGACCGACTACCTCAACCCGTATGGATAAATATACCGAAACCATGTTGGGGGAAACCGGTTTATTAGGCATGGTGGGTAAGGCTGAACGAGGTGATGCCGCCATTGAGGCCATTAAGAAACATCAGTCGGTATATTTAATTGCTGTCGGTGGGGCTGCATTATTGATTTCTCAAGCGATTAAGAAATCGCGAGTCGTGGCCTTTCCTGAATTGGGCATGGAAGCCATTTATGAATTTGAAATTGTGGATATGCCGGTTACCGTTGGAGTTGATTATCTTGGTGAATCGGTGCATAAAATTGGGCCTAGAGAGTGGAAAATTAAGCTACATAAGAATGACAAAAAAATCTAAAATAACCATTATTGGTGCCGGTAATGTCGGTAGTCATGCGGCGCTATGTACGGTATCCATGGGCTTGGCAGATGTTGTACTACTGGATCAAAATTCCGATTTAGCCAAAGGCAAGGCGCTGGATATTACCCAGTCTATGGCTTTAAGCAAGTATGACAATGTTGTCACTGGAACCGGAAACTATAAAGATACCGTTAATTCCGATGTGGTCATCATCACTGCTGGGGTGGCTCGTAAACCAGGAATGTCCCGTGACGATCTCTTGGATATCAATGCTACCATTATTGAATCGGTTGTCGGTCAAGCAGTTAAATACTCTCCCAATTGCATCTTAATTATTGTTACCAATCCCATTAATACCATGGTGCAACTGGCCTATGAAGTCAGTGGTTTTCCGAAAAACCGGGTGATCGGTATGGCCGGGGTATTGGACAGTTCACGCTTTAAAATGTTTATCGCCCAGGAATTGCAAGTCGGCTCCAGTCAAATAAAAACCATGGTATTGGGTGATCACGGCGACTTAATGGTACCATTGGTTGATCATTGTACCGTAAAGGGTATGCCAATTCGCAGTTTATTGGATGCGTCGGTAATCGATAAAATAGTCAAAAAAGTGCAATATGGCGGTTCGGAAATCGTCAAGTTAATGAAACACAGTTCAGCCTATTATGCTCCCGGAATTTCAGTGGTGGAAATGGTCAAGGCCATCTTAAGTGATAGCCATGAAGTTTTACCTTGTGCTGCGCTATTACAAGGTGAGTATGAAATCGATGACTTGTATGTTGGAATTCCCGCCAAACTGGGTAAAAAAGGGGTTGAAGAGATTGTTGAGATAAACTTAAGTGGCGCTGAAAATAATGCATTCCAGGAGTCGGTGCGACATATTCGGGTACGTACCGAAACTTTGTTGGAAAGACGCCGCCTTCGACAGCTGTCACTATCTGTATAAAAATTCCCCAAGCTCGACAGCCTCGAATTGTTTTGTAGTATAATCAGGGCATGAAAGCAGTGATTCTACAAAAACTGGAAAGCCTTGACTTTATTAACGAATGGAGTGGCCGACTGATCGCCTGGTTGACCTTGGTGATGGTTCTGGTTACTTTTACCATTGTGGTATTACGTTATGGTTTCAATCTAGGTTGGATAGCCATGCAGGAATCCATTACCTATATGCATGCCTTAATATTCTTGGTGGGAATTCCCTATACCTTAAAACACGATGCGCATGTACGAGTGGATATTTTTTACAATAAAATGTCTGAGCATAATCGGGCTTGGGTAAATCTTCTAGGGACTATACTACTGCTATTTCCAGTTGTAATTTTTATTCTTTATAGCAGTTGGGATTACGTATTGGCATCTTGGTCCATGTTGGAAGAGTCGGGAGAACCGGGAGGATTACCCTACGTCTATCTGCTTAAAAGCAGTATTCTCTTAATGACTGTTTTATTAATATTGCAAGGGCTTAGCGGAATAGCCCGCAATATTCGAATTTTATTTTTTTCTTCTAGCCCTTAAATGCTTACCTACCAAATTCCTCGAAGCCTAATCAATAAAGGATTATTATGTTGGAAATAATAATGCCTGTCGCTTTATTTATAAGCGTTTGCATTGTTTTGTTGTTTGGATTTCCCGTGGCTTTTTCCTTGGGAGGAACGGCTTTAATTTTTGCCGCTATTGGATTAATGACGGATACCTTTGACGGTGCATTTTTAGGAGCACTTCCCAATCGTCTGTACGGTATTATGACCAACCAGACCCTGATTGCTGTCCCACTCTTTATTTTTATGGGAGTTATGCTGGAAAAGGCCAAAATTGCCGAAGATCTCCTGGGAACTATGGCCGATCTATTTGGTGAATTATCCAGTGGATTGGGAATTTCGGTCATTTTAGTAGGGATGCTATTAGCAGCCAGTACCGGAATAATTGGCGCCACGGTTGTGACCATGGGGCTACTGTCATTACCCATTATGTTAAAAAGGGGATATCATCCTTCGGTTGCTACCGGAACCATTTGTGCTGCCGGTACGCTAGGTCAAATCATTCCTCCCTCCATCATTCTAATTTTACTCGGTGAAGTGCTCTCAGCAGCCTATCAACAGGCACAATTAGATATGGGGATTTATGCTCCGGAAACCTTGTCCGTTGGTGATTTATTTGTTGGTGCTTTAATTCCCGGTTTGATATTGGTAGTGCTTTATATCCTATATCTATTGTTATTGGGCGTGTTTAACAATCAATGTTATTCCCATATAAAGGAAAATATAACAGATAAAACTGAAAAGGATAAAAAAGTTAGTCTATTTGCCATTTTAAAAGCACTATTACCACCGCTGTTCTTAATTGTGGCTGTTTTAGGGTCAATTATTGCCGGGATTGCCACGCCGACCGAGGCTGCGTCAGTGGGTGCTTTTGGAGCCTTAATTCTGGCCTTCGAAAAGAAACAATTAAATTGGGAAGTACTGGGAGAGGTGATGCGTTCCACCACCAGAGTGACCAGTATGATATTTTTGATATTTATCGGTGCAGCCATTTTCTCCCTGGTATTTAGAGGTTTTGGTGGTGACGAACTGGTATCGGAATTTTTGCATGGAATTGCCGAAGGAGAGTTGATTGAAGGACTTCCGGAAGGCCCATTTGTACCGATTTTGATTGTGATGCTGGTGATGTTTTTTCTGGGTTTTATATTGGACTTTATTGAAATCACCTTTGTTGTCGTTCCTATTATAGCCCCGGTGATTTTAGCGATGAATATCGATCCCGTATGGCTAGGAATAATGATAGCGATTAATTTACAAACCTCATTTCTTACCCCGCCATTTGGCTTTGCACTCTTTTATTTACGTGGTGTTGCCCCGGATACGGTAAAAACATCTCATATATACTTAGGCGTGGTACCATTTATTTTTATTCAATTATTAATGTTAATTGGTTTGGCTTTTTGGCCGGAATTGGCAACATGGTTACCGGAGCAGGTGTTTGGGACTGGCTAGATGATAAAACTATTGTAATTGCCAATACTAATAATTCATTCTATCTGCTTGTTTTATTCAACGATTTTTTATAGTCTATCTCATTGTGGATATTTGGCTGGTTTGAAAATATACGTCATAGTGTGTATTTAATAGATAACTTGCCGTTATATCGGTTAATTAAATTTAATTGTTAGTGAACAAAATTATGCCAAAGCAAATATCACCAAAAGATGCCTACAAATTAATTGAAAAGGATCACAGTGCTCTTTTAATCGATGTCCGTTCTTCAATGGAGTATTTATTTGTCGGTCATCCCAAAGGCGCGGTCAGTATTCCCTGGATCGATGAACCTGATTGGGATATTAATCCCAACTTTGTTAAAGAGATACGTCAATTAATTTTAGGTGGTGCCTGTGGGGAGCTGGATAGTCAACCTCCGGTCATCTTGATTTGCCGTAGTGGTAAACGTTCTATGGAAGCCGGTAAGGTATTGGTCGAGGATAATATTATGAATGTTTATAATATTGATACCGGTTTTGAAGGTGACTTAGATGATCATCACCAACGCAGTACTCTAAATGGCTGGCGACATGATGGCTTACCCTGGGAACAGTGTTAATTAAATAATTCAGGAACCAGAATAATTAGTAAAAAAATAATTACGCCCTATTCTGACAACTGACTACTGTATTCAGTATACTTAATTTTAAATTCAGTTGTTGAATTAAAATTTTACCTTATGTATAATTCACAGCCTTAAAAAATTTAGCCTTTTAAACTATTTCAGGAGAAAAACTTTGGCCAATTCACCACAAGCCAGAAAGCGTGCTCGTCAAGCAGTTAAACGTCGCGAACATAATGTTGCATTAAAATCCAAATTTCGTACAGTTATCAAGAAGACTGTTTACGCGATAGAAGATGGTGATAAAGAGAAAGCTGCAGAGGCCTATAAAGCAGCTGTGCCGGTTATCGATGGATTAGTGAGTAAAGGGCTTATTCATAAGAACAAAGCCGCCAGACATAAGAGCCGCTTAAATAAGCGAATTCGTGCTATTGCATAAATAACGTTTAGGCTAAATGAATATCAAAAAGCCAGCCTTGAAAAAGGCTGGCTTTTTTTTTGCCGATGTTTTTTCCAAAGACTTCCACAAACCTGTCTAAAAGTATTTACGGCGTCGTATGGAAGAAATACACTATTTGCCTAATACTGCATAACTCAGAATAAAAATAAAGTGAACCGAAAACTCCTTAAATCCGGTGTCATTGTCGCCGCCATGACCATGTTGTCACGAATCTTAGGATTTGCTCGTGACGTGGTGTTTGCACGTGAGTTTGCCGCGTCGGCTCAAATGGATGCATTTTTAATTGCGTTTAAAATTCCCAATTTTATGCGCCGTTTATTTGCCGAAGGTGCGTTTAATCAGGCTTTTGTTCCCACCATAGGAGAGACCAAGGCTCAACAGGATAAAGAAGCGGTTAAAGATTTAATTGCCCATGTTTCGGGGACTATGGGAGGATGGCTGTTTTTAATCACCCTGGTTGGCATGATTGCCGCTCCAGTATTGGTAATGATATTTGCACCCGGATATTTGGGAGACGAGGAAAATTTGGGCTTATCAACCAGCCGTTATGATTTAACTGTCAGTCTGCTTCGGATCACCTTTCCCTATATTTTCTTTATTTCCTTGGTTGCTTTTGCCGGTGGAATATTAAATACCTATCATCATTTTGCCGGACCTGCCTTTACTCCGGTAATATTAAATGTGGTATTAATTTCGGCGGTATACTTTTTAGCGCCTTATTTTTCCGAACCGGTTACGGCGTTAGCTGTAGGGGTATTTTTAGCAGGGTTATTGCAACTATTGTTTCAATTACCCTTCCTGAGTAGGAAAGGGCTTTTGGTTTGGCCACGTTGGAATCCCAAGCATGCTGGGATCAAGCAAATTCGAAAACTCATGTTACCTGCAATATTCGGTGCTTCGGTGGCACAGATCAATCTATTATTGGACATGGTAATCGCATCGTTATTGGTAAGCGGCAGTATCTCCTGGCTTTACTACTCAGATCGCTTAATGGAGTTTCCTTTGGGGGTGTTAGGAGTCGCTCTTGCAACCGTAATACTTCCCAGTTTAAGCCGTGATCATGCCAGTGAGTCAAAGGAAACCTTCTCAGCGACTCTGGATAGTGCTATACGCTGGGCTGTTTATTTGGGAACTCCTGCAGCGGTAGGTTTGTTTTTGTTAGCGGAACCGATAATTGCAACCTTATTTGGTAGTGACAAATTCCTTAGTCACGATATCCAAATGTCGTCCTATAGTTTAATGGCTTATAGTGGCGGCTTAATCGGCTTTATTTTGGTTAAGGTGTTATTACCCGGATTTTATTCACGTAAAGATACCAAAACTCCGGTACGCATCGGTATTGTGGCGTTATTGGTTAATATGTTTTTTAATATTGCAATTGTATTGCCTTGGTATATGGGTGGTTATGTCGGAGCACATGCCGGTCTGGCCATTGCCACCTCTATTTCAGCTATGACCAATGCTTATTTGCTATATCATCGTTTACGAAAAGATGATGTTTATACTCCGGCACCAGGTTGGATAAAAGTACTGGGGCAGATATTTATGGCAAACTTCTTAATGGCTGTGTTTTTGTATAGCTATAATTCAGATTTAAACCAATGGTTAAGCTGGGACTTGGCGGAAAAAGTAATGCAATTACTGTTCTTGATATTGGTCGCCGTGGGGATTTATTTTGGGACTCTGGCCCTAATGGGAGTGAGATTAAAATCTTTCTTTAAACGATAAATCCTAAATTTCCTCTTCAAAACCCGTATTAGTGTATTCTTTTTCATTAAATTAGTAGTAAAATAGCAGGTTTACTTGCAATAAATTTGCGCGCTATTCTACGGTGTTTGATTTGCCGATGACATGCTGAATAAATGGTTGAAATTGAATGGAAATAATTCGGGGATTGCACAACTTACGTGCCAAGCATCACGGTTGTGTGGCAACGATTGGAAATTTTGATGGTGTGCATATTGGCCACCAAAATATTTTAAAACAGTTAAAGATTAAAGCTGAAGAATATCAATTACCGGCCGTTGTGATCATCTTTGAACCTCAACCGATGGAATTTTTCCGTAAAGACAATCACCCGGCGCGCTTAACCCGTTTTAGGGATAAGGCTGAGGTCATACGAGTACGGGGAATTGAACGTTTGCAAGTGATTCGTTTTAATAAAACTTTTTCCCAATTAAGTGCGGACGACTTTGTTGCTAAGTTTCTAGTCGAAAAGTTGGGAGTAAAGTTTTTGCTGGTGGGCGATGATTTCTGCTATGGTAAAGGCCGTCAGGGTAATTTCGAGACCCTATCCGAGCAGAGTAAGAAATTTGGCTTTGAAATAGCCAATACTCCAACATTTGAATATGATGCGGAACGGGTTAGTAGCACTCGTGTCAGGCAAGCTTTGGAAAGTGGCAATATGGAGCTGACATCGACCCTATTAGGGAGAGCTTATTGGATGTCGGGGCATATTCAGCATGGTCATAAGCGCGGGCGAACGATTGGTTTTCCAACCGCCAATGTACCATTGCATCGGGATACTCCGGCGGTCAGCGGAGTGTTTGCGGTACGCTTATGGGGCAAAGACCTAGATGGTTGTGAAGAGCCCATAATGGATGAAAATTCCCGTTGTGGTATTAACGGCATTGCTAATATTGGTTTCCGTCCCACTGTGGATGGTACAAAAGGATTATTGGAGGTTCATCTGTTTGATTATAATGGTGATCTCTACGGAAAGTTGGTGCATGTCGATTTTTTACATAAAATTCGTGAAGAGCAGAAGTTTGATTCCTTTGAATTACTCAAACAACAAATTCAGGAAGACGTGAAAGTTGCCAGGAAGTACTTTCAGCAATAACACAGACATATCAATTTTAACAATTTTTTAAAGATGGTTGGGAACAATCCCAAAAAGACGAAAAGTGAGAACGGAGTGAGCAAGCAAAATATCTATAAGGATACCCTAAATCTGCCAAAAACAGATTTTCCCATGCGTGGAAATTTGGCCAATCGCGAGCCACAAATGCTCGTGGAACAAGCCGAAATTTATCAGAAATTGCGTAAAAAAGCAGCAGGTCGCCCGAAATTTATCTTACATGACGGACCTCCTTATGCTAATGGTGATATCCATATCGGCCATGCGGTCAATAAAATTCTTAAAGATATTATCGTCAAATCCATGACCCTAAGTGGTTATGATGCTCCTTATGTTCCAGGCTGGGATTGTCACGGTTTACCCATCGAATTGAATGTGGAAAAGAAACTGGGTAAACCCGGTAACAAGGTTTCAGTGCGAGAATTCCGTGATGCCTGTCGAGTTTATGCCAGAAAACAGGTCGATGGTCAGATGGCCGACTTTAAGCGCTTAGGCATTATGGGTGAATGGGATAATCCCTACCTGACCATGGATTATAAAATGGAATCCAATATTATCCGGGCCTTAGGTAAGATTATTGAAAATGGTCATCTGCATAAAGGTTCCAAGCCGGTTCACTGGTGTACCGATTGTGGTTCCGCCTTAGCGGAAGCTGAAGTGGAATACGAAGATAAACAATCTCCTGCTATCGATGTCCGCTTTAACGTTGTCGATGCAGATGATTTCGTTAAACGCATTAACTGGGATAGTGATAATCAAGGTCAGGGGCAGATCTCTCTGGTTATCTGGACCACCACGCCTTGGACCCTTCCTGCCAACCAGGCGGTAGCTTTGCATGCAGATTTTGAATACCTCTTGATCGAAGCTGGAGGTGAGCGCTTACTATTAGCAGAAGGCCTATATGAAGAGGCTCTCAAGCGCTATGGTTTTGAAGAATATAATATTGTCGGGCGTTGTAAAGGTCAGGCAATGGAACATGTTTCGTTACAACACCCGTTTTATGATCGTCAGGTTCCGGTGATTTTAGGTGACCATGTCACCATAGAATCCGGTACCGGTGCAGTGCATACGGCCCCTGGTCATGGTCAGGAAGACTTCGTGGTTGGTCAACAATACGATTTACTGGTGGATAATCCGGTTGCGGCCAATGGTTGCTTTGTCGACGGTACGGAGCTATTTGCCGGGTTGCATGTATTTAAGGCTAATCCCAAGGTTTTAGAAGTGCTGGAAGAACGTGGGGTATTGTTACACCATGAGAAAATGTTGCATTCCTATCCTCATTGCTGGCGTCATAAAACGCCAATAATTTTCCGTGCTACACCGCAATGGTTTATTAGTATGGAGCAGAAAGAGCTGCGCAGTGGCGCACTGGAGGCGGTAAAACATACTACCTGGATTCCAGATTGGGGACAGGCACGCATACAAGGCATGATCGAAAATCGTCCTGATTGGTGTATTTCTCGCCAGCGTACTTGGGGGGTTCCCATTACGCTCTTTGTGCATAAGGAAACTTCCGAATTACATCCACGTACTCAGGAACTGTTTGAAACCATTTGTGCCAAAGTGGAAGAGAGTGGTATTGACGCTTGGTTTGAACTAGCCAATGAAGATATCCTCGGTGATGAGGCCGATGACTATATCAAGGTAACCGATACTCTGGATGTGTGGTTTGATTCAGGCGTTACTCATGCCTGTGTTTTGTCGCAGCGGGATTACTTGACTTTTCCGGCTGACCTGTATCTGGAAGGATCGGATCAACATCGCGGTTGGTTCCAATCTTCACTATTAAGTTCTATGGCCATTAATAATGCTGCTCCGTATAAAGAGGTGTTGACGCACGGCTTTGTGGTCGATGCTCAAGGCAAGAAAATGTCCAAGTCACGTGGTAATGTGGTGGCACCACAGAAAATTGTTAATTCGCTTGGCGCAGATATCCTAAGACTATGGGTTTCTTCGACCGATTATACTGGTGAAGTGACTGTTTCCGATGAAATTTTAAAACGAACTTCCGACGCATACCGTCGTATTCGTAATACCGCCCGCTTTATGTTGGCTAATCTGGATGGCTTTGATCCGGCTCAGAATTTAGTGAGTCCTGAGCAGATGTTGCCTCTGGATCGCTGGATAGTCGAACGGGCATTGGAACTTCAATCGGAAATTATTGAAGCCTATGAGGAATATGAATTCCATAATATCTATCAGAAAGTACACAATTTTTGTTCCGAGGACTTAGGTGCTTTTTATCTGGATGTGATTAAAGACCGTCAATATACCACTCAGGCTGATAGTTTAGCCCGTCGTTCGGCTCAGACCGCTTTATATCATATTGTCGAGGCATTTTGTCGCTGGATTGCTCCGGTATTGTCATTTACGGCCGAAGAGATCTGGGCAGCTATTCCGGGAGAGCACGATGAATCGGTATTTTTCGACAGTTGGTATGATTTTCCGGCATTTCCGATAGAAGTTGATATGCCTGGAGAATTTTGGCAACAGGTTCTACAGGTGCGGATGGCCTGTAGTAAAGAACTGGAAGGATTGCGAGCCGATAAAACTATCGGAAGTTCTCTGGATGCTGAATTACAGCTCTATTGTAGTCCGGAGTTAAAAGCAGCCTTGGAAAAACTGGGAGATGAATTACGCTTCGTGTTAATTGTCTCTTATGTTCATTTACATGATTTGGCCGATAAACCGGATAATGCCATCAGCACTACGGTAGATGGGTTAGAACTGCTTGCGGTCGCCTCGGAACATACCAAATGTGTGCGTTGCTGGCATCACCGCCATGATGTTGGCAGCGTTGAAGAACACCCGGAACTTTGTGGTCGTTGCGTCGATAATGTCGTTAATGATGGTGAACAGCGCTTATATGCTTAAATGGCTTTGGCTTACTGCGCTGATAGTTGTTGTTGACCTGTATACCAAATCGATAGTCAGCAATAGCTTTACCCTGTATGAGTCATTACCGGTGGTGTCGGGTTTTTTTAACCTGACACTGGCCCATAATTATGGCGCGGCATTTAGTTTCCTTGCGGATCAGCCCGGCTGGCAGCGTTGGTTTTTTACTATTACCTCCCTAATTATCAGTGTGATATTACTTTTCTGGTTAAAGACTTTAAAGCCTCAAGAAAAGATATTGGCAGTTGGATTAGCTTTGGTGTTGGGCGGTGCCTTGGGAAACCTCTGGGACCGCATTACTCTGGGCTATGTGGTTGATTTCCTCGATGTGTACTATAAAACCTGGCACTGGCCTGCTTTTAATGTCGCCGATTCCGCTATCACTATCGGGGCTATACTGCTGATTATCGACTCATTGTTTTTTAGCGATAAAGAAAAATAATCCCGTCTATTTTCCTTGACGTAACCTATACTTAGATCACCTCTTTTTTAATATTTAAAAACATGAACAATAAAAACAAATACCGTCTTTCTACCGATCAACTGTATAAAAAGTGTGATCTGAGCAAACTGAATTTTACCAGTAGTGATGAACTGGAAAATCTGGAAGAGATTATTGGTCAAGCTCGGGCATTAGATGCCTTGGAGTTTGGTCTGAGTATGGCTCATAAGGGTTATAACCTGTTTGTGATGGGTTCGGAAGGGATTGGTAAGACGGCTCTGATTAAAAAGCTGTTAAATAAACATTATATCGATGATAAGACCTCATATGACTGGTGTTATTTACACAATTTTGAGTATCCACAACATCCTCGTTTTATAAAAATGCCAGCCGGAACTGCCAGACAATTAAGCGAGTCCATGGAAAAGCTGGTAAAGAAATTGTCAGAACTTATCTCTATCACTTTTCAAAGCGATGAATACTCGGCCAAAGTTGCAGAGATTGAAAAACTGATTAATGATGAAAGCGATAATGCCCTGAATGATCTGATTGACGATGCTAAAAAAGATGAAGTGGCAGTGGTTAGGACGCCCAGTGGTTACACTTTATCTGCCTTAATCGACGATAAGATTGTTGATCTGGAAAACTTTAAAAAACTGGAAGATGACGAACAGAAAAAGCGCAATGAGGTTATCGAGGAGTACCAAGATCGCTTAAGAGAAACTCTCGAACAGGTACCGGTATTAGAGCAACGTGGACGCGAAGAGTTAGATAAGTTGGATAAGAGTATTGCTACCCAACTGGTTGAACAAAGTATGGCTGATCTTTATCAAACCTATGGGGAAATGAAAGACGTTATCCATTTCCTGGATGAGGTTAAGGAGGATATGATCAACCATCTGGATGAGTTTTACGAAGAGGAACTCAGTTCTAGCGATTCATCCAAGGCCAAACGTAAACATATTTCCAAAACGGCCAGTTTTCATCGCTATCTGGTCAATGTTTTGGTCGATAATAGTGGCGTTAAGGGTGTTCCCATTATTTTTGAAGACAACCCCACCTATTCCAACCTACTGGGGCGTATTGAATATTTAAGTAATTACAATGCCAAAGAGGGGGAACATCAATCAGGTGACAATAGTCTGGGATTAGGCAATTTATTAACCGCTTTTACCTTAATTAAACCAGGCTCCCTACATCGAGCCAATAACGGCTATTTATTATTGGATGCCGAAAAGATATTACTGAATCCATATGCTTGGGAAGGGTTAAAACGGGCACTGAAATCCTCTCGTTTAAATATTGAGCCATTGGACGAATTACAAGGTTTTTCTCGTAATCTAACTCTGGAACCGAAACCAATCCCCTTGAAAATAAAAGTGTTGTTAATTGGTGATCATTTTACCTATCACTTGTTAAAACAAAATGATTCGGAATTTAATAAACTGTTTAAAGTTAATGTAGACTTTGCCGAGGAGTTTGATCGAGTTGAAAACAATACCCTACGCTATGCACGTTTGATAGCTGATATTCAGCGTCAAGAGCAGGCAAAGCCCATATCATCAGATGCGATTGCCCGGATTATTGAACATGGTTCAAGGGCTGTTGGTGATAATCAGAAAATTTCCTTACATATCGGTGATCTTCGCGATCTGATTTTGGAGTCGGAGTTTTATTATTGCAAACGAATCAAAAAGCAATTACATGATGATAAACGCGATATGATTATTAGCGCCGATGTACAAGAAGCTCTGGATGCTCGAATTTACCGAGATGATCAGATTCGTGAAAGTCTCTATGAGGAAATTTTACAGGATATTATTTTAATCGATACGGAAGGGGTACAAGTAGGACAAGTTAATGCCTTATCAGTATTACAGATCGGTGAATTTGCCTTTGGTCAACCGTCTAGAATTACCGCTACGGTGCGCCTTGGTGATGGTGGTATCGTTGATATTGAACGGGAAGTAGCACTGGGTGGGGAATTGCATAGTAAAGGAGTAATGATACTCTCTGCTTATTTGGGACATCATTATGCACAGCAGAGAATTTTATCCTTAGATGCGACTTTAACCTTTGAACAAAATTACGGTATTGTGGAAGGGGATAGTGCCTCTATTGCGGAATTAAGTGCTTTGATTTCGGCGATATCAGAGGTGCCGATAAAGCAATGTTTGGCGGTGACAGGTTCGGTCAATCAGTTGGGCGAGGTTCAGGCTATCGGTGGTGTAAATGAAAAAATTGAAGGCTTTTTTGATATCTGTCGTGCACGTGGTTTAAATGGTAAACAGGGAGTCGTGATCCCAACCAGTAATCTGAAATCTCTGATGTTACGGGAAGACGTGGTTAAAGCCTGTGAAAACGGAAAATTTAGCGTCTATGCCGTCAGTCATATTGATGAGGCCATGAGTTTATTAATGGATATGGATGCCGGTAAAAAGGACAGTGAAGGCAACTATCCGGAAAATACCATTAATGCCCTAGTAACACGAAGCATGGAGAAATATTCGGAAGTCAAACATTATGAAATGCATAAGTTTGATGAAAAACATGAAGACGGAGATAAACAGGTTCAAAAGAGTTAATTAATTCTCGTTATATGGCCAAGATATGATAAAGTTAAATGAAACTTTTGATGCCTTGGCCATTTAGATCATGATTCGAATATCTCTATTGCTTCTATTGAGTTTATTATTTTCCCTATCGTATGCAGATGCAATATCTGTTCGAGTTCGGCCTCTGGTCGACTTATTAGAACCATCCAATTTTAGCGCTCCCGCTAGCGTTTATTCCTTGAATACTCCCAATATTGCCGCTGAAATTAATGCCCGTATTGAGTCGATTCCTGTGCGGATCGGTGATCGGGTTAAGAGAGGGGATGTACTGGTCCGAATGGATTGCCGACTGCCGCAATCTCGATTAAAAGGCAGTAAAGCCCAATTACAACGTATTGATGCGCAAATAAAGTATGCTGATGTGCAATTGCGACGAGCAACGAACCTCAAACGTAAGCAAAGTATTAGTGAGGAAACATTGGATCAGCGCCGTTCCGAACTCTCGACCCTAAATGCTGAACGGCTTAATCAAAAAGAGCAGATTCGTCAGGCTGAGATTGATGTGGAACGCTGTAATGTGATTGCACCGTTTGATGCCATTGTGTTTAAGCGTATTGCCCAAGTGGGCAGTTTGGCTAATCCGGGCAGTGGCTTAGTGAATTTGGTGCAATTGGATGAGGTGGAAGTCAGTGCAAGATTAAATGAGCTTGAATCTGATAGCTTGGGACGAGCAACGGGCATCGCGTTTTCTTATGCAAAAAAGGAATATCCATTAACCATACGGCGCTTGTTGCCCATAGTCGATGAAAATACCCGAACCCAAGAAGTGCGTTTGTTGTTTAGCCAGGAAAACGCGCCTATCGGGGCTGCTGGTAGAGTGCAATGGCAAGGCAAGATAAAAAAATTATCCAGTGACTATTTAGAACGTCGTGATAATCTCTTGGGGATATTTCTGGCTCAAAATGCTAAGGCAAAGTTTTACCCCATTGCAGATGCTCAAGTCGGACAAGATATAATAGTTGATCTTAATGATGAGCAATTGATTGTAATTGAAGGACGACAGCGCCTCAGAGACGGCGATAGTATCGTTTTAATTAAAGAGACAGACTAAAGGTGGCTTCTCTTTACCGGATATTATTACAAAATCATGTTTTGGCCAATTTGACCTTTGTCCTAGTCCTGGTCATCGGTTTTATTTCTTATTTCAACTTACCCCGCCAACAAGATCCCACCATTAATTTTAATTGGATCGTCATTACTACCATTTTACCCGGTGCCTCGGCCTTAGATGTGGAAAAAAAGGTTACCGACCCGATTGAAGATGCGATTCGCAAAATCCGTGACATTAACTTTATGTCTTCCAATAGCCGTGAGTCGGTGTCTAGCATTTTGGTCAGGTTTCAGGATATAGACAATAGAACCTTTGATAAACGGGTCAGTGATTTGCGCCGGGAGATTCAAAATAAAGAAGACGAACTTCCCGAAGCGGTAGAAGATCCGCTTATTTTAGAAATTACCAGTGCCAACGCTTTTCCTTCTGCAAGTATTGCCGTGGTTGGTCAATCGATGGATGAAAATCTTCGCCGCCAGGGGCGCAATGTTAAAAAGGATTTGGAGCGCTTTAAAAGTATTGATCGGGTCGATACCGTGGGACTGGTTGATCCTGAATTGCACGTTGTCTTCGACCCGCAAAAACTGGAAAACTTAAAGTTATCTCCCATCCAAATAGCCGATACGGTCAGTGCATTTTTCCAGGATATTGCTGCCGGTGATCGTCAAATTGGCGAACAAAACTGGCTGGTACGTTTGGTCGGTTCCAGTGCTGAACCGGAGTTCCTGGCGGCCCGCACCGTATTGGGAGCCAATGGCGAAGTAAGCCTAAGTGAAGTGGCGCAAGTACGCCGTGGGAGTAATGAGCCGAATCAATTGGTCAGTTATGATAGTCGTCCGGCGGTATTGCTGGCGGTCATGAAACAGGCCAATGCCAATACCCTGGAATTACTGCAAAAAGTCAAAGACTATATCAAAGAACGTAATCAATATGCCGATAAGACCGCGGTGGATTTGGTCTTAATTGACGATCAGACAGTGATTACCACCGAAGCGATTTCCTTAATGCAGCGCAATGCCTTAATCGGTTTATTTTTAGTCTTAGTGGTGGCGTGGATGTTTTTGGGATCACGTATCGCTTTTTTAACGGCGATTGGCATCCCATTTATCTTGGCCGGTACTTTTTGGAGTTTGTCCATTGTAGGGGAGACCTTAAACGTATTGGTTCTGCTGGGCGTAGTAATCGTTCTTGGTATGTTGGTAGATGATGCAGTGGTGGTGGTGGAGGGGATCTATTACCGAATTCAACGAGGAATGGATGCGATGACCGCCGCCTTGGAAACAATTAAAGAAGTAGCCGCTCCGGTGACGACAGCGGTTATGACCACTATGGCTGCTTTTGGTCCCTTAATCTTGTTACCGGGTATTTTAGGGGATTTTATGCGTGTGGTACCAATGGTGGTTGTGATTGCGCTGGCTATCTCCTTAATCGAGGCTTTCTGGATGTTACCGGCCCATGTTATTGCCGCACGGGTTAATTTTAATAAGCCATCCGGGGTGCATCGATATCGCGTTAAGTTGACTCATTGGATTCGGATCCGATATGTCCGTGTGCTGGTGAAATTTTTACGTCATCGCTGGCTTACCTTGATCTTTGTAACGTCTCTGTTTATTAGTGCGGTGGGCGTTTTTGCTGCCGGTATGGTACGCATGGATTTTTTTGCTGCCGATACCATTCGCTTGTTTTATGTTAATGTGGAAATGCCGCCGGAAACGCCTATCGATCAGACCTTATCCAAGGTGCAGAAACTAGAGCAAAAAATAAGAAAACATATCCGTAGTGGTGAAGCAAGAGCGGTACTCAGTTATGCCGGCAATATGTTTACCGAAACCGAACCGCGTCTCGGGGATCATGTCGGCCAGATTATGGTGGGATTAAATCCCAAAACACCGCAATTAAGAACCGTGGAAGAGATGATTGAAGATATGCGTGCCGAAGTGATGGCGACCGCAGGTCCGATTCAAATCTCATTTCTTCGTTTGGCCGGGGGACCACCCACGGCCAAGCCGATCAGTGTTAAAGTTAGAGGGGATGAATACGAGGAAATTCGTCAGGCTGCCAATAAGGTCAGACAGTTGTTAGGTGAAATATCCGGCATAAAAGATATTGATGACGATGCCAGTAAGGGCCGTCGTGAATTGATTTTAACCTTGGATGAAGATGCCATAAACCGAGCAAAACTGAATCCTTTGGAAATTAATCGAACCTTACAATTAATGGTGGATGGTTTAGTTGTTGCAGATATGCGCTCTGCCGGAGAAAAGTTAGAGATTCGAGTCAAGGCATCCCAGTCCCATTTAAATAATGTTGAGCAATTTTTACAATTCCGAATACCTCTGGCCAGTGGCGGTAGTATTCCATTAAATGAACTGGTATCGGAACGACGAGAGCAGGGACTGGGAAATGTCCGTCACTACAACTTTCGTCGAGCCATAACGGTTGAAGCCGATTTGGATGATAAGTTGCTCGATACCGTGACGGCCAATAATATATTGAAACAAAAATGGCAGGAGCATCAAGCCGAGTTCCCCAATATCGATCTCGATTTCTCCGGTGAACTGGATGATATCTATGAGGCTATGGATTCTATATTGGTGCTGTTTATTTTTGGTGTTGGGGTCATGTACGCTATTCTGGGAACCCAGTTTAGGAGCTATTGGCAACCCTTTATGATCCTCTCTACCTTATTTATGGCCTTTACCGGAGTAACCTTTGGTTTATTGATTTCCAATAATCCCATGAGTTTATATACGCTTTATGGAGTGGTTGCCCTAGCCGGTATAGCCGTTAATGCCGCCATTGTTTTGATTTCGGCGGGTAATTTGCGCTTAAGAGCGGGAATGAGTGTTATGCACGCCACTATATATGCATCACGAAGACGGGTTATCCCTATTCTAATTACCTCATTAACCACCGTGGCCGGATTGTTCTCTTTAGCAACCGGACTTGGCGGTAAATCACTTATTTGGGGACCGGTGGCTACGGCTATTGTTTGGGGATTAATCTTCTCGACCTTATTGACCTTGATTGTGGTTCCTTTGTTATATCGATTATTTATGAGCAATAGTTATTTGCTTAAGCGATAGTTTCATTCAAATAACGAATAAAGCAGCTAAAACCTTGTCCAACTTTCCTTTCGAGGTGCTGGCTACTTTTAAAAACAAGAAAACTAGCACATTACCTTTAAACAATTTCAACCAACACCCAATGAACACCAAGGCCAGACCACAGTTTCATGCTCCGGGGTAAATCGTCTGCCTTTACTGTTTTAGTTACACCCGAAGCAATGCTATACCTATTTTACCTTTACCATATGGTGCTGCCTGTACTTAGATTATCTATTAGGCATTGGTCCCACGCAATATAGGCATCTGCCGCACTCCCGCTGCAATTAACACCACGGTAACAACTATTTAAGCTAATACATTGGCCCATCCGGTCATCAAAGCCTTCATGAAAACTACAATCTGTAGCTTGAAAAGATGCCTTGAATTCGTTAAAACCTTGACAGGGATCAACAGAGGAAGTCCCCGGATTACTAGAGTCATCCGTTTCTACGGTTACGCCAGGACCACTGCCCGATGTCGGCTGTACCACCTCACAGGCACTGTCGTTAAAGTTCCAATAGCCTCCGGCATTGGCACAATTGTCAGGCCCATCACAGGCACTTAGGTTTTCACTGCCACAGTCATTGGTTACGGTTACCGGATCATTACTGACTCCATCACCATTAACCGTTACGGTTGCTTGCATATACTGCCGGGCGACAGAACCCAACCTGCCATTACCAGATGCAAATACTGTGTATTGATCCTGCCCGGCCGGTGTCAGTATGGCCTGGCAAGTGGTTGACGAACCATTTTTGATGCAATCCGATAAATCAAAGTCGACTTCCGCATCATTGGGAAAGGCTTCAAATTGAATGGTATCGGTGTAAAGCGGATTATTGGTACCGTCTGTGGCGTTCAGGATAACGGCATATTGGCCTTGATCGTTATGTCTCTGAATGGTTAACCTCTCCAGCTTAGGCAGGGAAAACAGAGCGATACCATTAAATTTAGTGTCACACCCCTCTTTAGTCCCCAAAATACAGGTTTTAGGCAATAGTTCCCAATTCTCACCCAAAACATATAGATTAGCTTCCACATTGGATTCCAGTCCCAGGGAAGCATCAAACCCGGATAACATCATTACCCGCAAGGGATGCGCCCGTATGAAATCCGGATTATTGGTAGTATTTTTTACTGCCACGCTGCCACTTAAAAAGGGTTCGATACTTAACTCACTGGTCGCAGATTCATAAATCGCCACTTCCACCTTGGGAACCAGGCGAATGTCAGCTTCAACTTGTCCCTTGATTGATAAAGATGCTTTAAAATCCTGGGACTCATCGGTTCTGATATGCGATGTCCAGCCATTATCCTGATCATAAGTGGCTCGGATCTCAATCATTTCCGAAAGATTGGCTTCGGCCTGGGCATCTAATTCAATCTCGGCTTTTGCTTCCAATTTGGCTTGAACTATAAGTTTAACTTTGACCTTTACTGGAATATAACCGACGACAAATACCTTTTCGATTTTCTTTTCATAAAAATCAAACGTCTTTTCAAAGGTATCTTCAGTGGAAAAATTATAGTGTGCCAATGCTTTAAGATTTAAAGTACCTTTGGCACTTATCTCCCCGGATTCCAGCTCTTTTAATACAATGCCACCCCATTTGGCCTGAACGCTCACCTCCGGATCAAAACTTGTGGTAAGTTCCGCGATAAAAGTGCCATATTTAAATTCTTCTTCATAAACGGCCCTTTTCGCCGCTTTTGGATTAAACATGCGCACAACGCTGCCATTGCCATTGGGGGTGACCTCCAGACCATCACGATTATGGGCGTAATAAGTCTGCTCGATGCTTAATTTGGCATCCTGCCATTCCATCCGACGGAACTCACTATTATCTTTCAGGAGCCGACTTTGGGTTTGAATAGTACTGCCATAACCACCAACCTTTGCTCGCCTATTTTGACTATCCGTATCCAGGTCGGATAGCAGCATGGACGACTGGATTTCCCCGCGTGGAAGCAGTTGATTAAGCGAGGCGGCAGAAGTGGATACGCTAATGCTATTGCCAGACTGTTCAACCGAATCAACCCGACGCAAAGTCATACTGCCATCTTTATCTTCGGAAAAGATCAGGCTGCCAACTTCAGGAGCCGTTCCCTGACTGTAAATATAGGTACTTCCATCTTCGGTTGTATGATGCCCCAAACCCGCTTTAGCGGTTTCCAAATAGGATACGTTGCTGTCGACAAGCGGGGTATATTGATAGGTTTTGGCACTTAATTCATTGGACGCCTCACTACTTAAATTAGTGTAATCGGCAATAATTTTAGCGTAATACAACTTATCTGAATCAAGGTCAGAAAGTTCGAGCGATGTTTGCCCGACAACTACCGCTTTTTGATTGGATATATCAGCCGTAAAGTCTTTCTCTGTAGAGAGAAAGATTCGATAGTTCACCTGATTCGCCGGGGTGATATTATCGGTTCCCGGTATCCAGTTTAATTCCAGCGTATCGCTATCGGTGGCCTGCATGGAGACCAGTTTGGGCGCTTCGACATAAGACCGGTAATCGCCAAGTGTCCAATAGTATCCGCTGGAACCGGTGGGAGCATAGCGGTTTAAGGTAACATTCATATACTTGTCTCCAAACTGAAGACAAGGAATTAATACGTTTAAAGCTTCGTCGGTTGTGGCACAAAAACGATTGTATGCACCATACCCCCGTTTGGAATTAAGAGTCCAATACAGTTTGGACGGATCACCGGGATGATTAAAATGCCCCAGCTCGAAGCTGTAAAAGTGATTATTAAATTCCAGGCAGGGGATGGATAGATCTAAATCCGGGCTAACGGTCACACATTGTCCACCATCTGAAACTATATCGCTATTTTCAGAATTTTGTTCAGAATCAGAGCCTGGTGTTGGTGTAGGTGTAGCTGTCGGCATAGGCGTAGCTGTTGGCGCTGGTGTTGCCGTCGGTACGGGCGTAGCTGTTGGCGCTGGTGTTGCCGTCGGTACGGGCGCAGCTGTTGGCGCTGGCGTTGTCGTCGGTACGGGCGTGGCTATCGGCGTGGCAGTTGGTGTTGGTGTAACCGTACCATCGTCAACCTGTCTTGAACAGACGGAATAATTGCTATGCCAGACCCCGTTATTAGCCAGACACTCTACTTGAGTCGAGCAACTTTCCGGTGTTTCAGTAGAGCAGACATACTCGTCGGCGCTATCAGAACTTCCTAAGCCTTCGTATGCCATGAGTTCTCCTATTTCGGTATCAGTAAGTGCTCTGGAATAGATACGCACTTCATCAAGAGCGCCTTGCCAGTTCTGTTTACCCAGACCTGTTTTGGAACCTATTAATAATTGTGTTTCACTAACCAAAGTACCGTTGGCGCTACAGCTTCTTTTCAGCCCTCCGTCACTATACAGTTTTAGCTCACTGCCATCATAAACAGCAGCCAGATGATACCATTGTCCGGTATTATATCCGCTGTAACGACAGTCCAGAATGCCGGATGTAAGCCCAAGCTGGGCTATCACATCTCCGGTAGCCGAAGTGGCGAGATGATAAGTGGCATCATTTCCTCCCCCCAAACGAACAATACTCTGGGTTTTTACCAACTCTGGCTTTATCCATACTGCGATACTGAAGGGGCCGGAAAAACTGGCGGCATTGCCGGCGAACAAATAATCATCATCCCCATCAAATAAAAATGCACTACCAGGATTCCCGTGTCGATCGCTAACCGACTGTGGTCGTCCGCTGGTTTGAGCGTGAGCAGAATGAGGCCCCCAATCAGTACCATTACCGTCCAGCGGATAATGACTTACTAGATCACTTTCGATATCGGCAAAAGCAGATCCCAGCATAAACATGGAAAAAACCAAATAAATCCAAACCATTCTTTTCATACCAACCCCTCCTGGTAATTGAAATTACAGCACTTTTACAACTTTAAAATAAATATCCATATAAATTGCAGTATATTTCTTATCCCTAGTATATTAACCTGGCATGGTTTCAAAATGACTTCAGATAAGCCACACTTTGTTTCAATTGTATCAAAATGCTTTTATCTGCCACGATAGAGAGTCATAATCTTATAACAAGCTTTGTGATTAATATGGGGTGAATTAATGTCACAAAACATCTCTTTATTAGCTGTGGACGATGAACTGGAGATTTGTGAAATACTGGTCGAATACTTCAGTAACCAGGGCTTTAATATTGAAAGCGTCAACGATGCCGAACAAACGCGGCATTTTTTCCAGCATGGTATTCCCAACCTGGTCATTCTGGACATACATATGCCAGGTGAGGACGGGCTTTCTCTTGCTCGCTGGCTCCGGGAGGAATACCCTAGGGTCGGTATTATTATGCTAACCACCGCCATTGATGTCGTTGACAAGATAATCGGCCTTGAAATTGGAGCCGATGATTACGTAACCAAGCCATTTGATCTGAGAGAGCTATTGGCTCGTGTCAAAAGCGTTTTACGTCGGCAAAATGAAATCGTTTACCAACCAACCTCTCCCACACATATTCAAATAGGTCAATGCGAGCTGGATCTGGATGGCCATAAACTTTACGATAAGGATAAAAAGGAACTGCCATTGACCTCCATGGAGTTTGATCTGCTACGGGTTTTTGCCGAAAATCCAAACCGGGCCTTAAACCGTGATCAGATTATGGAACTAGCCCATCACAAAGATTGGGACGTGTTTGACCGTTCTATTGATATTCGCATTATGCGATTGAGACGTAAAATAGAAAAAACTCCCGAAAAACCCGATATCATTAAAACGGTACGTGGCGTGGGCTATATGTTTGTAAAATAATGGTATCTAACCAAAAAAACACTAACCTAAAAAAAACGAATAAAAAGCAGGGGCTTAACCTTACGGCCAGATATCACTGGTTATTTTTTGCCGTGGTATTTCCACCTTTTCTTGTTGTCATGATCCTGGCTGTCAACCAATACCAAGATCAGCGTGAACAGGTTTTACACGTATTATCGCAGACCACTTTCAGTCATTCCATCGCACTTGACAGTATCGCCAAACTCGCTAGCGATCATGTCATGCAAATGAAAGCCTGGTCAGAAAATTATCTTAAAAATCCTCCTTCTTACCCCAGTGACATACGCAGCTATTTCGCACCTCGCTATATTGATGGAAAAACTGACTCCTACACCCTGGATAACATACCACCAGAGATACGCCAAAACCTGGGGCAACTGGGCTGGGCAGGAAAAAATCCGCAACAGGCAGAGGTCGGTGAAATTGTCCTTGACCACGCCCTAGAGTTTTTTGCTTTAGCTCGTTTAACACATGATGTGACTCATTATTTCCGCTGGTCCTATTTTTTTTCCGGTGATGAAAACTTTGCCGCCGTTTACCCGTGGTTTAATATCAACGAAGTGATTGAAGCCGAAGGATATCAATCCATGCGTGAAGCGATTTCCAAATGGTTTCAGTATGATATTTACCTTATGGGAACACCGCAAAGAAACCCACAAAGACAAGCTTACTGGACCGAACCCTATATGGATGCCGGTGGAACCGGGGCGATGCTCTCCCACGGGGCTCCGGTTTATAAAAAGGATAAGTTTCTTGGAATTGTCGGCACCGATGTCAGACTGGAAACTCTGGAACAATTTTTAAAAAGCCTACCAATCGATGTCGGTAGACTCCTCATCTTAAATAGTCAGTTCAGACTTTTGGCGGACAGCCAAGCGAACACCAATGAGGCAAGCAAAACTATTACAAAAAAATTGCCCCGCCATTTTACCAATAGTTTAAAACCACTGGTACTGCAGCGCCAAAAAAATTATATGGAGACAGAGGATTCCATCTTAGTTCTCAATAAAATATCAAATGCCCCCTGGTTTCTGGTCTATCGTGTTAGTCACGACGAAATTAAAAAATTATTGCTGCCGCAATTTTTACCTTATGCGATTATTCTTAGCGTTCTTTTAGCAAGCGTTTTTGTTGCTTTATATTTGCTAAGAAAAGAATTTATTATTCCCGCATTAAAACTGGTCCAATATATTGAACATGCCTCAACCACCCCCAATTGCCCTGCTCCCAAACTGCCGAATATGTGGCAACGGTGGGCGGATATTGTTACTCGAACTTTTAAAAGTAATTATGAAAAAACCCTTAAACTGAAGGATAGTGAGGAACAATATCGCTCCATTTTCTATACCACAAGTGACGGCCTTATACTTTGGAATGCCAAAGGTAAATTGGTTGATGCCAATCCGGCAACCTGGGAGATGTTAGGTTATTCCAAACAGGAGTTTTTTAACAAACCTTTTCAAAGGTATATCGACCCTAAATCAATGAGCTCATTTGTCAAATTCAAATCAGAAAAAACAGCTTCTAAGACAAGTGCTAACGAAATTGAGGCAATAGGGAAAAATGGCCTAATTGTTCACCTGGAATTAAGAAGCATTCCCATGCCTTACCAAGGGCGCCCCCATATTCTTATGATTGTAAGGAATATCTCGGAACAAAAAAAAGCAGCCGAAGAACTAGCACGTCAGCGGGAAACCCTGCGGCAAACTGAGAAATTATCTGCTATGGGAGGACTTTTAGCCGGAGTTGCTCATGAACTCAACAACCCCCTTTCCATACTGATGGGGCGAACCACCTTATTGAAATCGAAAATACAGGACCAATCCTTAAGTGGTGACGTGGACAAAATTCATACCGCAGCAGAACGTTGTGGTCGAATCGTCCATACCTTCCTCTCCATGGTCAGGAACAAAAAAAACAATTACCGACCTTCCAATATAAATGATGTGGTAATAAGTGCGATAGAATTATTGGGTTACGGATTACGCACGTCCGGTATTGAAGTCATCACCAATCTTGATGAAAGTTTACCCGATACCAATATGGATGCCGATCAGGTAGGGCAGATTATTATTAATCTATTGGTCAACGCCCAACAAGTTCTGACCGAAAGACCACAGCCCCGCCATATAACAATAACCACATTACAATCTAATGGAGGAACTTCCTGCACCGTCAGCGACAATGGTCCCGGTATAGCCGACCCCATTAAAAACCGAATCTTTGAACCTTTTTTTACTACGAAATCCAATAATATTGGAACCGGTATTGGTTTATCCGTCAGCCAAAATATTGCCCATAAGCATGGTGGAAAACTGGAATTGGAAAACAATAAGCCGGGGGCGACATTCAAGCTCTGGCTGCCATTAAACGCCCCCGACTTTTCGGAGGCAATAGTCTATGAATCAAACAATACCAAGCTAATACAAATTGAGCATGTTCTTATCGTTGATGACGAACAATCGCTAACCGCAATGGTTGCAGAAATTCTGCATTCGGCAGGTTTGAAAACATCCCGGGTGCACAGCGGTCAGGAAGCCTTAAACTGGTTAAAAAATAACGATTGCGATATGATATTGTCCGATATTCGGATGCGGGATAAAGATGGTCCCGCACTCTGGCAAGCACTTAATACTCACCATCCAACACTGAACCAAAAAACCGCATTTATGACCGGAGATATGCTATCGGCAGACATTCCCCCTTTTCTTCAACAAACCAGACGCCCTTGGCTGGAAAAACCATTTACCCCGGAACAATTGCTGGAACTTGTCGCAAAAATCGAAAGCCAATAAGGTAAAACAGGGGTAACGAATTCTATTCTCTCGAATTTCAACTGTACCTAATTTCTACGCAAAGGCACTATGGATATATTACTATCCCCCAGAATAATCAGGTCCCGGCCATTGCCAGCACTAATCATGCCCGCCACCGAAGCATCAAAGGGATCGGCAACGATTGAGACTTTGGGCGGTTGTGACTGGATGTCTAAAAAACTGGCTACCGGAACGGGAGATTCATTTAAGGATTCTTGCTGACTTCCTCCCAGCATGATTATTCCAATGGCATTATGGGTGTAATCGATTCGTTCCCAACTTCCCAGATCCACTTTGTTGACATAGCCATCCGGATTAAGCGGCTCTACAATCAGGGCCTGAACCGAAAACGGCCTGACGGACGCTTCCCTGACGATAAAGACCACTTTACTACGGCTTAGAAAAGCTTCCACATTGGCAGAGCCAATATCCATATAATTGGCCGGATTTATGGTATAACTTTCTCTTTCCAGTTTTGTTAGTTTGGTTTTAAAGCTTCCGCCTAACTCACCAATAATTTCATTTACCATATGGTAGATCAACTGATCAATAAAATAATTAATGGCTTTTTCATAGGCCAAATTCAGTGCTATTTTTGCTTCATTTATAACCAGCTCAACGGGTTTAGCGGCTTGGTCTGTTGCATCACTTACTCTCTTGCTTATTTCATGATAGACCTCATAATATAAACGCCAATTGGTCATACAATCCTTGTAATCCATCATGATTGCCTGATCAGCAAGCTTTACTAGGTTTTGAGCTGTATTGGGGTAAGGATCGTATGAGAAAGGCCTGGTTACATCGACGGACAGCCAAGAAAAAGTTCCGTAGGGCAGTTAAGGATATCGGTGATTGGATTAAGGAAAATCGTCATAAGCCAATCGCTTACTTTTTCAAAGCAATTAACCGGAAGTTACGGGGTCATTTTCAGTATTTTGGCCTGATAGGCAATTCCAATTGGTTGTGGCAGTATCATAAGGAAGTGGTAGGACGTATCTACAAATGGCTCAATCGCAGAAGTCAGCGTAAGAGCTATTCGTGGGCAACGTTTAAAGAAATGCTGAAACACTATCAGTTGGTGAAGCTGAGAACCCGTAAACTGAATTTACCACGGATTTATTTAATGAATTAGGGGCTCTCTGCTTTATGCGGGAGTGAGGATAACTGAGGAGCCGGATGCGGGAAAATCGCACGTCCGGATCTGTGTCGGGACAGTCGGGTAACTGGCTGTTCTACGACGACGAAGTAATACGAACTCCAATTACTGCTATGATAATTAAAGTCTCGGTAAAGTTGCCAGCTTCCATTCAGGTTGATATTAATTGACGCATCATATCGGCCGCTATTAAAAACAAAATTAATAAAACTTAAACCATTGTCCCGTTAACCTTATTTGAAACTTACCAAGTTCGATAGGATTTTAGATTTTTTCGTGGGTTTTAGTCAAAAGTTTCAAAGGAAATTCAAATCGAACCAAAAAATAATAATTAATTTAAAATAATTTATAAGAAAGGCAAGGTTCCCGGAATATGTGGTTGCGAGCAGCAGTTTAATTGCCGACGGTTATTGGGACAGCCATTTATACATCACCAGGGCATCAACAAAGCCTTTACTGGGATGATTGAAAGCTTTGGGTAGCTTACCTACGGTATCAAACCCAAGCTTAGTCCATAGCCGAAAGGCTCCTTTATTAGTTGAAGCAACAAAGTTAAATTGCATGGCTTGGTAGCCTAATTCAATTGCAATTTTTTGAGAATGCAGGCACATTTTTGTGGCCAAACCTTTTCCTCTGTCTGATGTGGAAACCATATAGCCACAATTACAGACATGCTTTCCGGGACCTGCTTGGTTAGTCTTTATATAGTAGGTAGCCATAATCCTGCCATTTTCTTCAACCACAAATGTTTTTTTGGGTAAATACATCCACAACTTTTCAGCCTGCTCTTTTGTTGTGTCGGTTTCATAAGCATAGGTTTCACCGGCTGATGAAACTGTATGGAATATCGGCCAAATCTTGGCAAAATCATCTGTTATTGCTTCTCGGATTATCATTTCTATTGGTATGGGATGAATAAGGATTATAAATAAAATTAAAGTTTAAAGAGGTTCTTATACCTGTAAATTGAGACAGAGAACCCAGGTCGTATTATGTCCGTAATTGTTGGATTAATTCCATTCCATTCAGGGGAATGATGATATTATCTGCTTCTTGCCGTTAAGTTGTCCTTTAATTTCTCGATAAATTCGATATACACAGCATCATTATTAATATCGCCAAAAACCTGACTAAACAGTTTTTTTATTGATGATAGGTTTATGGGTGTTTTACCTTCTGTTAGTTTAGCGAGTTCATCTCTAAGAATATTATGCTCGCCTCGGTGTTGTTGATAATCGGGATAATGATGTGCATCCATATAAGTTTCTTCGAATAGGAAGTGCTCATTGATTACATGGGCCAGGTAGTGAAATTTTGCTCGAATAATGGTCTGGTCTTGTGGGGCCTTACTTAGCAAATCTAGTATTTTATTGAATTGAACGCCCAACTGGGTATGTTGAGTATTCAAGGAATTAATATGTCTTTCAACGCTGTCTGCAGTGAGTTGGTGGATTTCATCTAAAAACCGTAGTGGATTATACGGCTCTAATAAAATGCGATTGGCATAGGGAATTATCTTATTTTCCAGATAGCTTTTATCCGTATCTTGATGGGCAATAATTAATGTTGGGATATCTTTCCAGTTTGGATGCGTTTTAATCTTACCTAAAATATCTTCGAATGAAACTTGAAAACCTTTTTTATTCGGCAGGTTGATATTAACAATAATGAGATCGGTATATTGATTGCTCAGAAGGAAATTCCAGGCTTTAGTCGAATCGGAAAGCTGGGTAATCGTGTAAGATTCAGGAGATATAATGGTTTTTTTTACTAACGAATCTATTCCTATATGTTCGATAAGTAAAATTGAAAAATGTGCTTGCATTAGATAGTCGTCACATTTGGTAATTTAGATTATACGGTTATTTTACCTAAATAATTGGGCCGGATGCTATATTTAATGATTTAAGTTCTGGTGTTCCTGTTGGACTACGTATTTGGATAGATTATTCACAACCTATTTGGAGGATAAGAACTATGGCCTCAGAAAAAAGGAGAACAATACCATTACTAATCGTATTACTCTTACTTATTTCCTCGCATGTTTATGCAGAGGTATTTAACTCTAAAAGTTTCGTGGTGGAAATAACCAGAAACTGTGAGGAGGGGGGAAGTCACCTGTAATAATATTCGGTTTATGGTAAGGAATAACAAATCTGAGACACAGAAACAATTTAATGGACAGACTATATATACATAGTCTGTGTGCCGATAAAGTGAGTTCATGTCGATTTTTAGGCTATCAATTTAATGACGGTGATAAACAATTCATAATATCTGCGGAAGATAGACTTGAAGTTATTCGACAAGGAAAAATAATTTTAAAAGAATCGGGGCAGTTTCGATATTAGTTCGGTATAAATCAATTTAAAAAATAGCCATTCTTAAATTATTTGCTACGCTTTAATATGAAAAGTGAATAAAGGAATTTTAAAATGAATAAGCCCATAGTTGCCGATAATAAACCCATAAAAGTTTCCCTGGAAAAAGGACAGGAATATTATTTTTGTACCTGTGGGCGCTCAAGCAATCAACCATTTTGCGACGGCTCCCATAAAGGGACTTCCTTTGTTCCCAAGGCTTTTAAGGCCGAACAAGACGAAGAAGCGTATTTATGTACCTGTAAGCATAGTAAAAATCAACCCTATTGTGATGGTTCTCATAAAATATTTGATTCACTACAGATTGGAAAAGAAGGTCCCGGTTTAAAATCGGAAGACGATCAATCTCCCGTTGCCGAGCCTACACCTGAAGAACCTACTGTGGCCTTTATTCATCAATTGGCAAAAGAAGGACTTTCACAGTTGGGGCATCATGGACCCATGACATCAATGGGAGTTCCGAGACATCTTCTTCCCCATTGGGATGATATTCAGATTATGGTGGCGCAAATGGCGCGGAAACCATTAATGGAAGAGGAATCCGTAGGAACTGATCTCATTATTGGTCCGGAGACCAAAAAGCCATTGCATTTGGAAATTCCACTTTTTGTTTCTGATATGAGCTTTGGTGCTCTATCGGAAGAAAGTAAAATTGCATTGGCCAGAGGCGCTGAGCTGGCCGGAACTGGTATCTGTTCCGGAGAAGGCGGTATGTTGGCCGAGGAACAAGCGGAAAATTCACGTTATTTCTATGAGTTAGCCAGTGCCCAATTTGGGTTTAAGGAAGAGCTATTAAGCAAAGTTCAGGCTTTCCATTTTAAAGGTGGTCAGGGAGCCAAAACAGGCACCGGAGGACACTTACCAGGGAATAAGAATATTGGTAAAATTTCTAAGGTTAGAGGTATTCCTGAAGGTCAACCGGCAGTATCGCCACCAACCTTTAAAGATCTGATTTCAGTTAAGGATTTTCAACGCTTTGGCGATCGGGTAAGAGAAATTAGTGGCGGCATTCCCATTGGTTTTAAATTAAGCGCCAATCATATTGAGGCGGATATTCAATTTGCCCTGGATTCCGGTGCCGATTACATTATTTTAGACGGTCGCGGTGGTGGAACCGGTGCCGCGCCTATAATGTTTCGTGATCATATTAGCGTTCCCACCATCCCGGCATTGGCTCGGGCGCGTCATTATCTGGATAAACAGGGTGCCAGTGGCAGGGTGACCTTAATCATAACCGGTGGTTTGCGAGTACCCACTGACTTTATTAAGGCTCTGGCCTTGGGGGCCGACGGCATAGCCGTAGCGAATAGCGCTATGCAAGCCATCGGTTGCGTAGCAGCTCGGATGTGTAATACCAATAATTGTCCGGCGGGTATTGCCACCCAAAAAGAGGAGCTTCGGCAACGATTGAATATTGATAAATCGGCACAACAACTCGATAATTTTTTCCGAGCTTCGACGGAATTGATGCAGGTAATGGCGCGGGCTTGCGGGCATAGTCATATTCATCAGTTTAAAAATGGTGATTTAGCCACATGGAATCGAGACATGGCTTTATTATCGGGAATTCGATATTCAGGTATTACGGAGTTATTTTAAGGAGTTTAGAATGACGAATGCTGAATTGGCATGGTTGGGAGGGGGCTTAGGAGCAATCCTGGGACTTATTGGCGGTATAGTCGGTACTTATTTCAGTATAAAAAATAGTAAAAAACCAAAGCAACGAACATTTGCAATTAAAATGTCAGTTATCGGTTGGGCTGCCATTTTAACGGTAAGTTTAGTTGCTTATATCTTACCTGATTCGTATAAAATGTTAGCTTTTATTCCCATTTGGATTGGGCTACCGTTTTATATTTTATATTGGAATCGAAAACAGAAAGAACTTGGCTCAAATTAGGGATTTGGAAAAGATAAAAAAGGTCAAATTATCTGATCAAAAGCCCCTAGCCATGAGTATCGGGGTAACGATCTCTAACGGCTGTCATAATGTCGACATTATCCATTACCCAATCGACCAAACTTGGGTCAAACTGCTTGCCTTTTAGTGACTGAATATAGCTAATAATCTCCTCTAAAGGCCAAGCTTTTTTATAACTCCGTTCAGTGCCTAAGGCATCAAATACATCGGCAATGGCGACGATACGACCAAAAATATGAATCTCTTCACCACTTAATCCCTTGGGATAACCGGATCCGTCCCAGTGTTCATGGTGTTGTCCTGCAATTATAGATGCGGCTTTTAGTATTTCTCGTTCTGAGCTACCTAGTAATTCAGCACCCACTTGGGCATGGGTTTTCATAATTTGCCACTCTTCAGTGAGAAGTTTTCCCGGTTTATGTAAGATGCTTTCGGGAATGGCTATTTTTCCAAAATCATGTAGTGGTGAGGCGATATAGAGGATTTCGCAATCGCGTTCATTGAGTTCGAGACCACAAGCAATAATCTTGCAGTATTCGGCAACCCGGCGTACATGATTGCCGGTTTCCTGGGAGCGCGTTTCAATGGACTCGCCCAACATATAGAGCATGTCTCTTTGTGTGCCTTCAATCTCATCGGATAGGATAGTGTTTTCATAGGCAATGGAAGCATTGCGTAAAAATAGTTCGATTAACTTAATATCATCTGATGATAGTGTATGATTGCCTTTAACATAGATGACGTCCTGGATATTATCTCGGGGTTGAAAATAACCGACAAAGTGCTCACCATCGGTAATGGATTTCTGTTTTTCAAATGCTTCTAAAATCTGTTCATAAATATCTTCCTGGATATTTTTTAATTCATGTTCGTTGACCAATTCCTTATAGCGACCAGTAGCTGCGACAATATTCAGTTTTTGATCAATATTTTCAATCGCCAGGCAATCACATTCCAGATATAAGGCATCTTCATCCAGATATAAAAGTGCAATTAACTGTTCCAGAATCCCCTGGATAAAATTATTTAGCCGGGAAGGACTAAACAGATCGCCGCTTACTTTTATAACTTGTTCCAGCCCGCGACGATTACCGTCTAAAGCGACCAAATCCCGATAAGATCGAATACTGGTAAAAATAGTACTAAAGAGTTTATTAGCGGTTAATTCTGTTTTCTCTTTGTAATCGTTAATATCAAACTCACGTAATATTTTTCTTTCCGGTGCCTGACCCGGTTGCCCGGTACGAAGAATTATTCGAATCAGTTTGTTTTGCAGGGTTTCACGGATGTGTTTGATCAGATCTAGCCCGGCTTGTTCGGTTTCCATAACGACGTCGATTATCGCGACCGCAAAATTATTTTTGCTAGCTAAAATTTCTTTAGTTTCTTGAGCCGTGTAGGCATGATCAAATTGAATTGTTTTTCCTTCGAACTCAAAGTCATTTAAGGCAATTTTGGTAACATCGTGGACGCTTTGTTCGTCATCGACAATTAATATGTGCCAAAAATCATCATGTTGAGACTTTCGTTTCGGTAATCTTTCTTCAGGTGCAAAAATAATATCGTTTAGACTATTGTCGTTCACTATGCTCTTCTTCATTAATAATAGGAAGGGTAATATTAAATTGGGTGCCTTGGCCCAATTGACTTTGGGCTTCTATATTTCCGTGTAAGGTAGAAGTGATAAGGTTATAGACTATATGTAGTCCCAGACCGGTGCCGCCACTTCCTCGCTTGGTGGTAAAAAAGGGATCAAAGATATGTTTTTGGGTTTTGCTATCCATACCTTGACCATTATCTTTATAAGTGAGAATAATCTTCTGGTCCTGTTGATGGCCTGTAAGAATAAGTTCTCCGGTACTGTCCGACTCGAATGCATGCATCAAACTGTTCATAATTAAATTACTAAAGGTTTGATAAATAGCCCCTGGATGAGTATAAATTTTTAATGAGGATTGGCATTGGTTGCTTATGTTGATGTTACGGGTAACAAACTTGGGATGAAGACTATTAATGGTATCGTTTAGGTAATCATGTATATTAATGGTTTGCCAAAGCTCCTGAGATTGATCGACGGCGATACGTTTAAAGGTATTGACCAATTCTGATGCACGTTTTAAGTTTTGGTATAAAATGTCTAAACTGTTTGCTCCGTGAGAAAAAAATCCTTCCAGCTCTGTACGTTTCATACTACCGTTATTAAATTTATCGGTTAATATGTTCAGAGAATCATGCAGGGCCGTTGCCGAGGTTATGCTGACACCCAAAGGAGTATTGATTTCATGAGATATACCGGCCACCAAACTACCAAGGGCAGCCATTTTTTCTGTTTCTATAAGCTGTGTCTGGGTATTATGTAAATCTTTTAGGGTTTGTTCTAATTCCTCAGTGTAATTTTCCAGGCTCTCCTTGGAATCGGCTAAATCATTATTTAGTTGGTGTAATTGGGTCATATCCCTAATACTGACCAGGATCTCCTTAAAATTGCCCCGTTCATCAAACAAGCTTTGAACATTTTTTGAGATATGAACCATGCTACCATCTTTACGTTTAAAGATTGTTTCTTGATCTTGGCACTTTCCTTTCTCTTCGACCTCTTTCATACAAACATCGAGGATTTTTAAATCACCCAAATACTCTGTAATATGTGAGCCTATCAACTCTTCCTCGGAAAAACCCAGTAGCCTGCAAAAAGCCGGATTGACGTAGCAGATTTTCAGTTCCATATTGATAGTGAATACGCCATCGGGAAAACTGTTTAGAATTTGTTCGAGATAACCCTCTTGTGCCAAATTGGTTGTATTCATAAAGTCATGTAACGGGCTTGCCGGTATTGTAATGATGTTATTTATTTTGTTGTTTTTTAAATCAATTTAGCAGTTAAACTCTTAAAGTCAACGTACCGTGAGGAAAAGCAATAAAAAACCGAATAGTGATTGATATGGATCAATCAGGACTTGCAATGTTATGTGCTTTTTTTTATGCTTTTGTCCTAAATAGTTAGTACATGAAATTTGGTTATCTTTCTAGTTATACGATACCAATGTATCAGGATATGGAGTTAGTAGGGTTTACCTTCTTTAATTCCTGCCGGCAAAATGTCTTCAACGAAGAAAACCTATCTTCCCAAAGGAGTACAACATAGTGCCGAAGTGCTCGGTCAGGAAACGGTGGTCAGTTTGGATGCTGTAAAATATTGAATCAACCCTGATGGGATGAACCTCATTTTTTGCTTAGAAACTATTGCTCAGGCAAGGTAATTTTGGCAATACGTTTGGCCAGAGTATAAATTCGTCGCATTTTATCAATAAAGGACATTTCCAGACGCACTAATTCCAGATACTCAGGCTCCGAAATGTTTAAACGCTGGGCTTTTCTTTGAAGTAGTGCTTCAGATTGTTCTCGAATACTATCCTTCATATTAAAAATGGATTTTGCGGCTGCTATATCACCATTGCGGGTGGCGAGAATCGCTAATTCAACGGACTTAAATGTCGATTCATATAAGGTATACAGCATCGCTTTGGTCTCATCGCTGGTTTGTTGATTAAGTTGGACGGATTTTCGAGCCAATTCGATAATATCGGTTTCAATGATATCGGCCAAACTTTCCCAATTATCAGTCGCCATCATCATGTCCTGTAGCTCCTGGCTTTCCTGCTCGGTCAGAGATTCTTTTCGGATCTTACTAAGATAAATAAGAATTTCTTTTTCCAGAACGTCAATTTCATCATCTCTTTCGGCAATATTTTTCAGCTTTTCGCTATCTCCCTCTTTTAAAGCCGGTATGATGTCTTTCATCATTGATAAAGTAATTTGACCGATACGACCCAGTTCCAAGTGTACCTGCTGTAGAGCAACAGCAGGAACCTTCAATGCCGTTTTATCCAGAAATTCCGGCTCAATATTTACTCCGGTTTGTTCATCCTTTGCTACGATCAGCTTTTCTGCCAAACGTGCAAACCAACTACTAAAACCGATAAATAGCAGAGTATTAATAATGTTAAAAAAGGTATTGGCATTGGCAATTTGACGTGGAACATCCGCTGCTGCACGTGCACTGCCTTCAAGTTCGACGCTATTTGGAGAAATCCATATGGAAATATCTACCAGTAGCCAGATAAACGGCAACCATATTAATACGCCAAGAATATTAAACGTTACGTGAACCACTGATGCTCTTGTAGCATCTGTTGATTTACTGCTCAAAAAGCCCATTAAACCGGTTGTTATCGCTGTTCCAATATTGGCTCCCAGTGCTAAAGCGATACCGGCGGGGAGTGCTAATAATCCTTCACTTGCCATGGCTATGGCGATTCCAACAGTTGCTGCTGAAGATTGAACAACGGCAGTAAATACGGCACCGGCGACAATTCCGGCTATAGGATTTTCAAGGCTTTTTAAAATTTCCAGGAAAGGTTCATAACTTCGCAGGGGGACCATGGTGTCGCTCATTAGTCCCATACCATAAAATACCAAGCCTATTCCCATAATCATCATGCCGTAATATTTAATTTTCTCCTGCTTGCTTGTAAAAAGCATAAAGAATCCTAACGCCACCGGTCCCAAAGAATAAGCGGATAAATTGAACGCGAGTAATTGAGCGGTAACGGTACTGCCGATATTGGCACCCATAATCACCCCGACGGACTGCGTTAAAGTCATCATCCCACCACTGATAAATCCGACAACTAATAGCGTTGTTACCGTTGAGGAGTTGAGCACTCCAGTAACAAAGGCCCCGGTTAAAACGCCTTTTAGGCGATTAGTGGTAAGTTTTGCCAACACTGTTTTAAGTGTTTGTCCGGCAGCTTTGGTCATACCTTCCGATAGTAACTGCAGACCACTTAGAAAAAGAGCTAAGCCACCGAATAATCCCAGAAATATCTGCAGCCAATCTGGTGAGTTAACAATTTCCTTTGAGGGCGCTGCAATAGCCATGGTGGCAATTGCAATCATTGATAAGACCAGGAAAGAGCTAAATAACGGAGTAATGTAACTCACAGAAAAAACGGATTGCTTGTCAGTATTATTTTTCATTATGGGTTAATTTTATCTTTAATATATGAGATTAAAGTATAGATAATTAAAATTAAAAAGCGATGTATAGATACACAAAGTAATTGATTATAGTTACAGTTTTGCAATTAGTTTTTTGGACGTTATTTTGAGCTTCGTCTTGGAGGGAGAGTTATGTTATCTCTGCACCGTTGGCAAGTTTTACGCCGCCAAAAATATTTGAACTGATCTGAGTTTAAAATTCAATTTTATCTATTGGTTGGAATAAATTAACTGTACACGAATTAACTAAAATAGAGTAGGCTCTGTTTTCGATTCCCATTGGTTTTTTAGTTCGAAAATTTCATGTTTTATCGCAATAAACGCCTCTACCATTTGTGGGTCAAAGTGTTTGGAACTTTCACTGGCAATTAAATCCATGGCCTGCTCTATACTCCATGGTTCTTTGTAGGGGCGCTTGGTTGTCAGGGCATCAAAGACATCGGCAATAGCGACGATTCTTGCAGATGCGGGAATATCCATTCCTTTTAACCCCTTGGGATATCCGTTGCCGTCCCACTTTTCGTGATGATAAAGAGCGATATCGGCCGCCAAACGAAAGATTTCAGTTTTACTTTGACTTAAGATCTTATGCCCGATTTCAGAATGGGTTTTCATAATTTGCCATTCTTTATCGGTAAGTTTCCGAGGGGCCTTTAATATACTATCCGGTATACCAATTTTTCCGGTATCGTGCATGGGGGCAGCCATTTTTAGCAATTCTGCATCGTTTACCGACCAGTTTAGGGCACGTGCTAATGCTCCGCCATATGCTGCCATCCGCCAAATATGAACTCCGGTATCGGTATCATTGTAATGGCCTGCCTCACCTAACATATATATAGCGGATTTCTGATTTACCACCAGTTCTTTGGTTTGCTGTTCCACGAGCTCTTGGCAAGCTCTTTTTTGATTGGCCAGTGCCAGATGAGTTTTGACCCTGGCATTGACTTTGCTGGGATTGACCGGTTTGGTAATGTAATCGACTGCGCCGACATTGAATCCTTTTTCTTCGTCTTCGGTTGCCAACATAGCGGTGACGAAAATTACCGGAATCTGTTCTGTCTGTGGATTGGCTTTTAGTCGTTTACAAACCTCAAAACCATCCATGCCGGGCATCATTACGTCCAATAAAATCAGATCTGGTAGTGAGTTGGCGGCTATTTTTAATGCGATTTGGCCGTTAATTGCCGCCTGGATTTCATAATCTGATTCTAGTATGCCTCTCAAAACGTCAAGGTTATTCGGTCCGTCATCAACGAGTAAAATGGTTTGTTTTTTATAGGAAGTCATGAGTTTTGCTCGTAAGTATTGATAACTTTATTTATAGTTTCACATGCTGATTCAAAATCATATTTTTCAATATCGCCTTGAACCTTAATTAAACTTTGACGAATAAAATCTGATAAATTTAATACTAAAAGGTTTTTAAGCAGTCCTTCCGCACTGGGTTTATAAGCTTCCAGTTGAGCTAATAATTCCATGATTTGCTGTTTTAACCATTCAGGCTCTATAGCTTCCGTTTCTGCATCCTGCTGAGTACCTGTGTGGCTAGCATCCAAACTGATTATTTCCTGAATCGTTTCAGTGAGTAATTGTTCTGTCTCTATCTCTTGTTCAAGACATATCGTATTACTATTTTTATCCCTATTCAATTTCAAACAATGTTCAAGGTTTTTGGCTGCAAGACTTAACTTTTCGGCACCTATATTCGCCGACACACCTTTCAAACTGTGGATAGAGCGAATGCACTCTTCAAACTGATGGTTTTGATAATATGTTTGGTACTCGTTTATTGCATTTGCATGGTCGTTTACAAATGTGTCTAAAATAGCGTAGTAAAGATCAATGTCATTATCCAAATTATAGAGAGCTTGGCGGAAATTGATCTGTTTGAAATGATCAAAAGGTTTTAAGGCACTTAAATCAAGCGATTTTTCCTTATTCTCTATAGCGCTAGTTTGACGATTTTCCAAATTGATCCATTTGGATAGTGTGGAAAACATCTCTCTGACATTAATGGGTTTTCCTAAGTAGTCATTCATCCCAACGTCAAAGGCACGTCGTTGCTCTTTAATCATAACATTGGCAGTCATGGCAATAATGGGGATGTTGGAATTAGATTTCCGAATTTGTTGGGTAGCTTCAAAACCATCCATGACGGGCATTTGGATGTCCATGAGTATGGCATCGAATTGTTCCTTTTCTAAAACGTCGAGTGCTTCTTTACCGTTGTTCACCACCATCACGCGAATTTTATTTTTTTCTAATAATGCTACAGCCAATTCTTGATTAAGTAGGTTGTCTTCAACTAATAAAATTTTGGCTCCGCATATTTGCTGGATAAAGGCTAATTTTTTAGAAGATTGAGAATCAGGCATTTGACTGTTAATTGGAGCACCAAATGCAGCTGAAAGAGATTCCTTAAGTGTGGAAGTGGTAATGGGTTTGGTCAGAATTTGAGATACCTCGACATTAAACCGCTTGGCATAGTGTCGCAGTTCTTCTCGTCCGTAAGCTGTTACCATGGTTACAGTGGGAGGCGCGTCAGGACATCTTTCTCGAATTTGTTGTAAACACAAAACCCCATCCATTTTTGGCATTTTCCAGTCCATTAATACCAGTTCATATTGGTTGCCCTGTTTATGAGCTTTTTCGATTTTGGCAATAGCTTCTGCGGCGGTTGAGACTTTTGAGGGGGTAATTTTTAAGTCGGATAACATTTTTTCCAAAATATCGGCAGAGCTTTGATTATCATCTACAATCAAAATTCTTTTGTTTTTTAAATCATCACTAGCATCATAGTTTGATGGCAGTGGATTTTCCGTTTTTTCAAATTTGGCTGTAAATGAAAAAGTGCTACCCTGGTGTAATTTGCTTTCTACCTTGATTTCTCCTCCCATCATTTTGGTAAGGGTTTTAGAAATGGCCAAGCCCAATCCGGTTCCTCCGTATTTGCGACTAGTCGAGGTATCACCTTGGCTAAAAGAACCAAATAACTTTTGTTGTTGCTCCTCCGTCATGCCGATGCCGGTATCGATGACTGAAAATAGCAGTATTGCAGAGTTCTCTGATTGTTCTAAAACACTGGTTCGAATGATTATTTCACCGTGTTCGGTAAACTTAATGGCATTATTGGCTAAATTAATCAGGATTTGTGTCAATCTCAGTGGATCGCCTATCAATTCATTTGGTACATTTGTGTCCGTATCAAATAAAAATTCCACCTCCTTTTCTTCTACTTTTCCACTTACAATTACCGACAAATTATTAAGCACTTCTTCCAGGCTAAAAGGCGCTTTTTCCATTTCCAGCTTGCCGGCCTCAATTTTTGAGAAATCCAAGATATCATTAATAATTCGAAGTAGAGATTCTGCAGCTTGATGGACCTTGTGGATATAGTTGCGCTGTTTTTTATTGAGTCCTGATTCCAGGGCGAGGTAAGACATGCCGATAATGGCATTCATTGGAGTACGAATTTCGTGGCTCATATTAGCCAAAAAATCACTTTTTGCCTGGGATGCTTGTAAGGCTTCCTTTTGTGCCAGAGATAACTGTTTTTGTGTTCTGAGTATGTTTTCCCGCATCATGGCAAAGGTGCTGGTCAATTGTCCAATCTCATCTGTACCTTTTTGAGGTAATGGGGTATTAAAGTCCCCTTTAGCGATATTTTCCGATGCGGTTTGTAAATCCAATAATGGTTTGCGAATTAATTTTCCCTGCCAGATTAAATCAAAAATAAACAGAAGCATGACTGTAGTGATTAAAAAAAGCTCCAATTCATCGATCCGTTCTTTGGTGCGTTTATATTGTTCGTTCCAATCGGCATGCAAGTTTATATATCCGAGGGTTTGAGCTTCGTGGATAATGGGGTATTTAACAGGGATATGGAATTCGTGATTTTCCGATAAAACTTTTGAATGCTTGTTAAACAATGGGTATATCTGCTTCATGTTCTCATCAAACAGCGTTAGGTGAGTCCAATTTTTTTGATGTAGCCGTTGTTGGTAGTCTAAAGAAAAAAATAAGGCTGAATAGTCACCTGCCAGGAGATGTCGGGCCAGATCACTTTTTACCAATGCAAGCTCATTTTGCATTTGTGCGATAAAATCGTCTCGTGCATAAGAAAATAGCTTAGGGGCCCAATACCAATGCAGGATGGATGCAAATAGAATAAAGGCGATAAAAGCCGGTAAAAATAACTTTGAACGGATTCCCATAATTGATTATTTTGGCTTCACGTAAAATCGGTCTAAATTCATTTTATTTAAAACATCATAATCTTCCATAGTAGCGATACCCACCTTTTTGATAGGAACTTTGGATAATAGTTCAGTTTTTGCCATTTTTAAAAAAGCTTTTTGAATAGCCTGTCTGACCTTTTCCTCAACTTTTGGATTGGCAGCTATCGGGTGTGGAGACACCTTTCTGGTTTTATGGATAACTCGTAATGCATCCTGATACTGCTTGGGTTGTCTGCTGAGAGTTTTCTGTACCCCGCCACCAGCTTTGGTTTTATCCAACAGAACATTTAAGTAAACGGAATCATGGGTTTTTACGTAAACAGGCGTGATAGCAATATTAAAATCATCATGTAATTCCTGCCGCATCTGTAGAGATGCTCCTAAGGCATTCGGGGAAGGAAAAGCGATTTTTTTACCATCTAAATCTTTAACGTTTTCTATCTTGCTGGAGTTTTTGACTACCAAAACACCGTGTAACGTTTTGCCTACGTCCCGGATTAAGGGTAAATATCCTTGTAGTTGGTTGGCTAGAATAAAGTGATAAGGATTCATATAGGCAAAGTCAAAATGACCGGCCATAAACAGTTTTTCAAATTCTGCAATAGTGGGGGCACCTTCTAAAATGAAATTGTAACCGGTTTGATTGTTAAGCTCTTTTAAAATAGGACTCCATATCGCATGTAGACGTCTGGCTTCAAACTGAGGAACGACCCCAAATCGATATGTTTTACCATCATCCGAGTAAACGTTACTGCAAAACAGGTTGCTTAGTAGTAGGGTGGTTATAAGGAAGGCTACAAAATTTACTTTTAGATTTAGCACAGAACTTCTCTCCTCGGTAGATTCTGATGAACGTTAATTTTGAGGAATTTATCAAGTTACTATTCAATAATATCCTTAACAAGAATAAATTTAAAGTGTTATCTCTATACCCGAAAAGTAACTTCTAGCTGTTTGAATTATTGCGGGTTTTAACCAGCTCCAACGTCAGGAGCTCAAATAGAATTTCTATTATACGCTCCTTCAGCCTTTTTGGATGAAAAAATTGTCGCCAGCATTGGCAAGGATGAAAGGTTTACAGACCCTTAGTATTTTATTACCACAAAGCAAAAAATCTAATGTTATGGTATGATACGCGGGTTTTTATAGCCGCTTGTAATAGGATTGTGTCGAAAATGGAAGAAATACCCGTACTCTGTTTAAAAAAAGGGGAAGAACGCCGGATTAACCAGGGACATGCGTGGATTTTCAGCAATGAAGTTGATAAGCAAAAATCGCCGCTGAAATTGTTTCAAGCCGGAGAACAGGCCGTATTACAAGCTGCTAATGGTAAGTATCTGGGCTTGGTTTATGTTAATCCTAACTCGCTAATTTGTGCTCGTTTATTGTCCCGTAAAGTGGATCGAACTTTTGATCATTCTTTTTTTGTTCACCGCTTAAAAATTGCACTATCTCTTAGAGAACGTCTTTATAGTAAACCATATTATCGCTTGGTTTTTGGGGAAAGTGACTTTTTGCCTGGTCTGGTAATCGATCGGTTTGCCGATATTTTAGTGGTACAGATAACAACTGCCGGAATGGAAGCCTTGAAAGACGAGCTTTTAATCGCTTTGGAAAAAGTCCTAAAACCAACCGCGATTGTACTGCGCAATGATAGTAAATCCCGGGAATTAGAAGGGCTGGAATTATATACTGAAGTAGCAATGGGCGAGGTTCCGGAGCTCGTGGAACTGGAGGAAAATAATACCCGTTTTGTGACCGATGTGATTGGCGGACAGAAAACCGGGTGGTTTTATGATCATCGTTCCAATCGTGAACGCATGCGTCATTATGTTAAAGATAAAACCGTGCTGGACCTATTCTCCTATATTGGCGGATGGGGGCTCCAGGCAGCTACTGCCGGGGCTGCCGAGGTGACCTGCGTGGATGCATCGCAAAAAGCTATTGATTTGGCGCAGCAGAGTGCAGATTTAAATACGTATAAAAATTTAACCACCCAGGTCAGTGATGTCTTTGAGTTTTTAAAACAAATGCGTGAAGAGCGTCGGAAATTTGATGTGGTCATTGCCGATCCTCCTGCTTTTATTAAACGCAAAAAAGATATGAAAGCGGGTTCTCAAGCTTATTTTCGCTTAAATCAGATGGCCATGCAGGTTTGTGCTAAGGATGGTATCGTCGTATCAGCTTCCTGTTCTTTCCATCTACCCGAACAACAATTGCAACAAACTTTGGGGCAAGTTTCCCGGCATCTGGATCGCGATCTACAAATATTAGAAACAGGATGCCAGGGACCGGATCATCCGGTCCATCCGGCAATTACGGAAAGTAAATATATTAAGTCGTTTATCTGCAGAGTGTTGCGTCGTTAAGGATAGGTTGATTAATGTTGATATTCCCAAATATTGATCCGGTTGCTTTGGATCTCGGTATTGTTCAAATTCATTGGTATGGAATCAGTTATTTGGTGGCGTTCTTGGGCTGTTGGTTGCTATTGCGTTATCGAGCTACCGGTCAAGAGAAACCTTGGAAAGAACAGGAAGTCGATGACCTGTTATTTTTCGGTGCCTTAGGTGTTGTCTTAGGGGGGCGTATTGGCTATACCCTTTTTTATAATTTGGATGCCTTTATTGATAATCCTCTTGTCCTGCTGATGATTAATAAGGGTGGGATGTCTTTTCATGGCGGCTTGTTAGGCGTTTTGCTTGCCATGTGGTTGTATGGAAAAAAAATAAAGCGCAGCTTTTTTGAAGTGACTGATTTTATTGCTATCGTAACTCCGTTTGGTTTGGCTTGTGGACGTATCGGTAATTTTATCAATGCTGAGTTATGGGGACGTGCTACCGATCTTCCCTGGGCGATGGTTTTTCCGACTGACCCATTGCGTTTACCTCGACACCCCTCTATGTTATACGAGTTTTTCCTTGAGGGTGTGCTGCTATTTCTTATTCTATGGATATATAGCAAAACCCAAAGGCCTCGTATGGCTATCTCAGGAATGTTTTTATTATTCTATGGTCTGTTCCGTTTTTTAGTCGAATTCGTTCGACAGCCCGATGCTCATATGGGGGATAGCGGTTTTATTGCATTGCAGTGGTTGACTATGGGAATGCTATTATCACTTCCCATGGTGGTGATTGGGGGATATCTGATAAAACGGGCCTATAGAACAGAAAGTCGTTGATTTTCAATTTTAAAAGCTAGATTGTATTATGGTAGATAAATCCGAGATTTAACTATCCCAAATACTATATTTAAATACCTCTTAATAGTCATAAATGAATATTGATTAAAAATAATGCATAGTTTAGCATCCGATTTATTAAAAAAAATTAGAAACATCATAGAATAATCTGGTGACCGTAATATGACGGTTATCCTAATATACGAATTACATAAAACCTAAGCTTCGGAGAGATATATGGACAAGAAAATGGCTGTGATTGCAACAAAGGGTACTTTAGATTGGGCATATCCCCCATTTATTTTATCGTCGACGGCAGCAGCACTTGGTTATGACGTAGAAATCTTTTTCACTTTCTATGGTCTAAAACTATTGGAAAAAAACCTAAATCTTCAAGTTTCTCCATTAGGTAATCCAGGTATGCCAATGCCGATGCCAGTTCCTGTTGTTATTCAGGCTTTGCCATTTATGCAGTCTTTTGTTACTTCCATGATGAAGAAGAAAATGGCTAGCAAAGGTGTTGCACCATTAGAAGAGTTACGCGAACTTTGCCAGGAAGCTGAAGTACAATTTGTTGCTTGTCAAATGACTGTTGACTTGTTTGAAATGGATACTAATAGCTTTATTGATGATGTGACTTACGCAGGGGCAGCGGCATTCTTCGAATTCGCCGGTGATGCCAACATTAACTTGTATATCTAAGTAGTAAAATGGTAAAGCTGCAAAGAAAATCAGTTCTTTGCAGTTTAAACTATCCTTCCCTCGTTTAAATTCCTTTATGAAATTGAATCGCTTCGACTTGCAGCGCTTGTTGGGTAGCATTTACAATATCTTGGTTGTGTCCAAATACCTCGAATATGGAGCGTCCAAGTAATTCATCAGTTGCTCCTACTGCGAATGCCTAAAGGACTTTATTCATTCTCGCCACGACTCAACTGAATTAATTAAAAATAGAATCTTTGACCTGAGTTATTTCTTTGCATATTTTGAGTAAATCCTATAGGCTTATAAGCTGCTTTTAAACCCATAAAAATAAAGGCGTTCAATGAATCAGCATCCCGAAATTCAATACCTAAATTTATTAAAAACATTAATCGATAACGGTGATCCCCGCGGTGATCGGACTGGTGTGGGAACCAAGGCTCTGTTTGGTCAAACTATGCGTTTTGATTTGAGCCAAGGGTTTCCGGCTTTTACCACCAAACGGGTATATTGGAAAACTGCCTTTAAAGAGATGCTGTGGATGCTTTCAGGAGGTCGTAATATTCGTGAGTTACTGGAGCAAAATGTTCATATTTGGTCCGATTGGCCCTGGAAAGGATATGTAAAGGCTACTGGCGATGAGATTAGCATGGAAGCTTTTGAAGAGAAGGTATTGGCCGATCAGGAGTTTGCCAATAAATGGGGTGATCTGGGACCGGTTTACGGCTACCAATGGCGTCACTGGCCTACATATGATGGTGGAGAGGTCGATCAATTACAATTATTAATGAATGATTTAAAAAATAATCCAACTTCGCGACGTTTAATTTTTGAAGGCTGGAATGTAGCACAACTGGATGAAATGGCCTTACCTCCCTGTCACAAAACCTATCAGTTTTTTGTCTCGCCGGAAACCAACAAACTTTCTTGTGCACTAATGCAACGCAGTGCCGATATCTTATTGGGTGTTCCATTTAATTGTGTCAATGCTGCCATGCTAACCCATATTATCGCCCAGCAATGCGGTTATGATGTCGGTGAATTAGTCTGGTTTGGTGGCGATGTGCATCTTTATTCCAACCATGTGGAACAGGCACAATTGCAACTAAGTCGGGAACCTAAAGCACTACCGACACTGTTGATAAAACGTAAACCTGAAAGTCTGTTTGACTATGATATCGAAGATTTTGAGCTGCAAGGTTATGATCCTCATCCACCAATCTCCGCCGCAGTAGCGATTTAGTTTGCCTAAATTAGACTGTATCTAGTTATTTTTAAGCGAAATATTTGTCGTTTGTAAAAAGTATTTTTGATTGAATAAAGTACACTTGCGGCATACCGAGTAAATAGTAACCTTATAAATCATAAGTCTTTTTGCTATCTTATTTGTAAATAATGATCTTTATTTATGTCAATAAACCTTTAAAACTTACCTCTTTGACATTAATATGTTGCAATACACAAAAAAAGTCCCCCTTTTTAATTGCCATGTAGCATCAGTGTAATATAATAGAGGGTCTACTCCACAATTGTTAAGTTTAAATCGCTATGAAAAAGACAATGTATGAAAAGATATGGGATGCTCATTTGGTTCACGAAGAGCCAGGAAAAGCCCCATTATTGTATATCGATCGCCACTTAATGCATGAGGTGACCAGTCCTCAGGCATTCGAAGGTATGATGAAAGCGGGACGCAAAGTTCGCAATAAACACAGTATTTTGGCCACTATGGATCATTGTGTGCCGACCAAGAATCGAGAGCTACCTATTGCTGACCCGATAGCGCGCAAGCAGATAGAAACCATGGCCAGCAATTGTGCCACCAATGAGCTTAATCTCTACGATATGAAGAATCCTAATAATGGGGTTATTCATATTGTGGTTCCTGAACATGGATTTATTCATCCTGGTATGACTGCTGTTTGTGGTGATAGTCATACTGCAACTCATGGCGCATTTGGAGCCCTGGCTTTTGGTATTGGTACCTCGGAAGTTGAGCATGTCATGGTAACTCAAACCTTACCGCAGAAAAAATCTAAGACCATGAAGGTTGAGGTAAATGGCGAGTTGTCGAAATATTGCACAGCCAAAGATATAGCCTTGGCTATTATTGGTGAGATTGGGACCGCTGGTGGCACCGGTTATGTCATCGAGTTTTGTGGGGATGCGGTTAAAAACCTCAGTATGGAAGGCCGTATGACCTTATGTAATATGGCGATTGAAGGTGGTGCGCGGGCTGGTTTGGTAGCTCCTGACGAAAAAACCTTTGATTACTTAAAAGGTAGAGAGTTTGCACCCAGCGAAGATGATTGGGAACAAGCCTTAGCTTATTGGCAGAGTATCTGTACCGATGACGGTGCAGAGTTCGATACAACCGTAACTCTGGCTGCAGAAGATATTGCTCCACAGGTTACCTGGGGGACTTCTCCGGAACAGGTTACCGGTGTCGATAGTACTGTACCGGCACCCGATAGCTTTGATAATCAGGGGCAAAGCCAAGCTTGCGAAAGTGCCTTGGCCTATATGGATTTAAAATCGGGTACCAAAATTACCGATATCCCTATTGATTATGTATTTGTTGGATCTTGTACTAATGGTCGTATTGAAGATTTTCGATCTGCTGCCGAAATCGCTAAGGGCACTAAAGTACATGAAAATGTTACTGCTATTGCCGTGCCTGGCTCCTACTGGGTGAAAAAACAGGCCGAAGAAGAAGGCTTGGATCAGATCTTTAAAGATGCCGGTTGGGAATGGCGTGAGCCGGGATGTTCCATGTGTTTGGCAATGAATGACGATCAATTGAGCGAAGGGCAGCGTTGTGCCTCTACTTCAAACCGTAATTTTGAAGGTCGTCAAGGTAAGGGTGGTCGCACCCATCTGGTTTCTCCAGCTATGGCCGCTGCTGCTGCCGCTGAAGGACGTTTTGTTGATATTCGTAAATAAACGATTGTAGGAGCTTGTATGGAACCGTTTAAAAAACATCAAAGTGTTGCCGCTTTGCTCAATCGTAGCAATGTCGACACCGATCAGATTATTCCTAAACAATTTTTGAAAAAGGTAGAGCGCAGTGGTTTTGGCATTCACCTTTTCCACGATTGGCGTTACAACGATGATGGTAGCGACAATATAGATTTTGAATTAAATAAGCCTGCGTTTAAAGATGCCAAGATTTTGGTTGCCGGTGATAATTTCGGTTGTGGATCATCACGTGAACATGCCCCATGGGCGATTGAAGACTATGGCTTTAATACCATAATTTCAACCAGTTATGCCGATATTTTTTTCAATAACTGCTTTAAAAACGGCATATTGCCAATCGTAGTTAGTGAAGACGTGTTAAAAAGCATAATGGATGAAATTGATGCGAATGAAGGAATTAAGTTTGAGGTTGACCTGGAAAACCAGACTGTATCAACACCGGCTGGAACCGTGATTAACTTTGAAATTGATCCATTCCGCAAGAACAACCTATTAAATGGTTTGGATGATATCGGTATCACTCTGCAACAATGCGATAAGATTGATACCTTTGAAGCGAAGCAGAAACAGGCTATGCCCTGGTTATGGCGTAATGCCTCCTAAATCTAGGAACTAGAAGAAAGAGTAAGTATCAGTATGGAAGTTAGTCCACGCCATATTCAATTAATGGATACCACTTTACGTGATGGTGAACAAACTCAAGGAGTAAGTTTTACTCCCGAAGAGAAAGTTCAGATAGCCAAGGCCTTATTGGGGGTTTTGCATGTTGATCGTATCGAGGTTGCCTCTGCACGTGTGTCCAATCGTGAAAAAGAGGCTTTAATGGATATTAATAAATGGGCTAACAACCATGGTTATAGCAATCGGGTTGAAGTCTTGGGATTTGTCGATCATCAACGCAGTGTGGACTGGATTGTTGAGTCCGGAGGCAGTGTCATTAACCTTCTGACTAAAGGAAGTGCCAAACATTGTCATGAGCAGTTAGGTAAGACTCTGCAGCAGCATGTCGCTGATATTAAACAGACTATTGATTACGCGTTCAGCCATAACCTTAAGGTTAATGTGTATCTGGAAGATTGGTCTAATGGCTATAAAGATAGCCCGGACTATGTCTTTGAGTTAATGGATGAGCTTAAAGAGCTGGGCATTAGTCACTTTATGCTGCCTGATACCCTAGGCGTCATGTCGCCCGATGAGGTATTTGATAGTATCGATGATATGACCGGTCGTTTTCCCACTGTAAAGTTTGATTTTCATCCCCACAATGATTATGGTTTGGCTGTTGCCAATGCCATGGCTGCGGTTAAAGCTGGTGTTAGCAGTATTCATTGTACGATTAATTGTCTAGGTGAACGGGCCGGAAATGCATCGCTGGCTGAAGTGGAAGTCGTCTTAAGGGATAAAATGGGTATCCAAACTTCCATTGATGAGAGCAATATCGTCAGCATAAGCAATATGGTGGAAAATTTTTCCGGAAAATGGGTTTCCGCCAATGCTCCTATTGTCGGGGCCGACGTATTTACCCAAACAGCGGGTATCCACGCCGATGGCGATCAAAAGGGTGGCTTATATGAAACCCGCCTGAGTCCGGAACGTTTTGCCCGCAAGCGCCATTATGCATTGGGAAAGATGAGTGGTAAGGCTTCTTTGGCGAAAAACCTGGATGAACTTGGTTTATCATTATCGGATGAAAACCAGGCTAAGGTTTTGGCACGAATTCGAAAGTTGGGTGATTCCAAGCAGCGTATTACCTTAGATGACCTACCCTTTATTATTTCCGATGTGATGGAAAGCAAGGATTACCATCATATTAAACTCCTGGATTGTTCCATTAATAGTAGTTTAAAGCTGGAATCGACTGTGAGTCTTATGGTGGAAATCGAAGGCAAAACCTATCGCGCAGCTGGTTCCGGAAATGGAGGTTTCGATGCCTTTATCGATGCCATCTCTAAGGTTTTAAATCGCTGTTACGATTATCGACTTCCGGAATTAAGCGACTTTGAAGTCCGTATCCCCAAAGGTGGAACCACTAATGCCTTGACCGAATGTATTATAACTTGGGATACCGGTGGTAAACCGATTAAAACTCGTGGCGTGCACGCCAATCAGGTATTAGCTGCAGTATGTGCGACCATTCGAGTAATTAATATTCAATTGCATCAGCTCAAAGAACATCATCGTCTGGCCAATGCCAGCTAGCGTATTCAGCTTTTGTCCAATGACTGTGTTATTTTCTGACGGCCTTTGTACTTGAACAAAATCTAAACAGGTTAAATCTGAAAAATTGAATTGATAAAAAAGGCCGCTTAAAGCGGCCTTTTTTTATTCTATCCGATTTATGTTTTAGCCAACTTTTGGCATATTGCGTAATTTTTCAACCACTTTATCGCCAAAGGCATCGGTGCTGATCATATTAACACCGCTACGGGATAGGTCAGGAGTGGAGAAACCGTCACCAAACACGCCTTTCATGGCAGCCCAAACATTAGCGGCTTCTTCTTGCATATCAAAGCTGTTTTCCAGCATCATGGCTACCGAGCCAATCATGGAGTAGGGGTTGGCGATGTTTTTACCGGCAATATCCGGTGCCGAGCCGTGAGATGGTTCGTAGTAAGCTTTATCCGGACCGATACAGGCGGATGGCATTAAACCTAAGGAACCTAGAATACCACCACCCTGATCGCTAAGGATATCGCCAAACATATTTTCCATTACCATGACGTCAAATTGGGTCGGGTTTAAACATAATTGCGTGGCGGCAGAGTCGACCAATTGGTGGAAAATTTCAACTTCTGGATAGTCTTGGGCTACTTCTTCCAAGACTTCATTCCATAGTACACTGGATTTCAAGACATTGGACTTATGGATATTGTGTAAGGTTTTTTTACGACGCATGGCCAGCTTAAAAGCTTCGTGTAATACCCGACGAATTTGTTCTTCATCATATTCCAATGTTTCGCGAACATAGCGTAAACCTTCGTCAGTTTTGCCCACTTCTTTATTACCAAAATATAGGCCGCCAACTAATTCGCGAACCATAATAATATCGATACCGTCACCAATAATTTCAGGCTTTAATGGTGAGAAGTGAATAAGTTCCTTGGGTAAATAGACAGGACGGAAGTTAGCATAAGTATTGTAACGCTTACGCATAGGCAATAAAGCACCACGTTCGGGTTGTAATTCAACTGGAATTTTCTGTGATTCCTCGTGAGAAAGTCCGATAGTGCCTTTTAAAATAGCGTCTGCTTGGTCACAAATTGCAATAGTTTCGTCAGGGAAAGGGTTTCCGCAATCAAAATAAGCGGCTGCACCAAATAACGCAGGCATCAATTCAAATTCTACGTCATTGCGTTCTTGAATTAGTTCCATGACTTTTACGGCTTCTTTCATGACTTCGGGTCCGATACCGTCGCCAGCCAATAACGCTACTTTGTAACTCTTCATCTTCTGTCCTTTTGGAAATTAAATGCAAATAAGGCCGCATATTATAGCCCAAAATGGATAAGTTATGAAATTATTAATAGTCATAGAGATATTTATTGTTGCTAATGGGATTTATTCCAAGAGATAAAGAATTTGCGTATCGCCATTGGGATAGATGATTTTGTAATCTGCTATCTGATCGCCATTTTTGTCGCCAATGGCCATTAATTCTACCTGTCCCAAACGGTTGTCAGAGGGGCTAACCAAATAATCTGGTATGGCCTTAAAGATAGTATTATTGATATTTACAGTGATCTGACCTTCCGAATCCATTGTGACCTGGCCAAAACTTTTCAGATAACCTTTTAAGCGTTCCCAGTCGGCTGGAGTTGGGTATAAGATTTGACGATATACACTGCCATTAAGAACAAAATTATGTTCATATAAAACGGTGTTAGGCGGTTTGTTAGTAAGAGAAGAAGTTAGAGCTTGAACTGATTGAGTTCCGGTAGGATCGCTGTTAAAGGCGGGTCTTACGGCATACCAGATATTCGAGCCATCTTCATTTAGAGTGGACTCTATTTTGATCAGACCGTAATTTTGCTGCTGACTTTCAAAGCCCATTGCGGACAGCACTGAAAATAGCTGTACAACTTGTTGAGGTTCGGCCAATAAGGTAACTAGAGTACCATGATCGCTGATGATATCGAATAGACCGTCTTCATTAAGCGTAATTCCTGGGGTAAATTGGTCAAGCAATTGTTCACTTTCGACAGGACGAAGTTTAAATCGGGTATTATTAACATTGGCAGAGAGTAAACCGGTAGCAGAATCCTGACTTAAATTAATTTGATTGTTTGTTCCGACGATCGCTGTAGTGCTTTGAATTTCAGCTAGCTTGGCATCTTCAGTCAAGTCTAGGGCAAGGGGAACTGTTTCGGTGACATCTGTAGTTTGAGTCACTTTATAGGAACGGCTGGTGTTTTGAAAATGGACCCAACCGATATTTTCTGCCCAGGCGTAACCGTCGAAGTCTCCAGTCATTGGGTCTATTGTTACTTGGCTATGAGAAGGATTGAAATTTACCCAGCCGATATTTTCCCCCCAAGCATAGCCGGAAAGGTTGCCAAAACCGTCATTATTAACTCCATAGGTATCGGTACCGTCATTGCTATAGGTATGGGCGCCCCCGTTACTATGTGTTCCGAGACGAATCCAGCCGACATTTTCGGCCCAAACGTATCCTTCCAAATGATCTGCAAAGACCGTTGCATTGGCATGAGTGGATTTAAAGTTTAGCCAGCCGCTATTTTCCGACCAAGCAAATCTATGGAAGTCGGAGATTTCATTGGCCATTAAAAAAGTGTTGCATAGTAACAACAATGTTACGAGGTAAATCTTGATAGCAACTTGTATTCGGATTAACTGCATAAAAAATAGAACCTAATATTTAACAGCCGGTTTTGGTTCCGGTTATCTTGCTTCCATTGATATAAGCGGTTTTATTAAGACAAATATCGGCGGCTGTGGCGTCAGCATCACTGGTATCGACCACTTGTGCTTGACCCGGTACACCAAATAAGGTGACGCCGGATTTAATATTGGCTGAAATTAAATCGGCATCGATAGTAGCCAGATTGGTAGCGGCATAAAATCCCTCAGCTACAGTGGTATTGGTATCACTTAAGGTTTGGGTGTCTATGGTTCCGGTGACTTCCAGTCCGTCCACCCAGGCTATTTTGCCACTTAATAAATTGGCTGCAACGGCATCGCCTGTGGAAGTATCGACCACTTCAGTTTTACCGGTGATCCCGAATATGGTGATTCCGGCTTTAATGTTGGCGATTACTAAATCCGTATCTACGGCTGACAATGTTGTTCCAGCATAGTTTCCGGCAATAACCGTATCATTGGTATCGGTTAAGGACTGAGTAGTCAGACTACCGGTTATTTCTACCCCATCGACCCAGGCTTTTTTACCGGTCAGAATTTCATCGGCTACTGCATCACCTGAGGTGGTATCGACTACTTCTGTTTTCCCCGAAATTCCAAAAATGGTAATGCCTGCTTTTATATTGGCAGTGACTAAATCTGTATCTACAGCTGATAATGTTGTACTCGTGTAATTACCAGCTGTCACGGTATCATTTGAATTGGTTAAGGTTTGGGTAGTTAAGCTACCTGTGATTTCAATACCGTCCACCCACGCTTTTTTTCCTGTTAAAATTTCACCTGCAACGGCTGTACCCGTGGTGGTGTCTACGACCTCTGTTTTTCCGGCTATACCGAAAATGGTAACTCCGGCTCTAATATTGGCAGTTTTTAGGTCGGTGTCGATGGTGGATAGTTTAGTTTCCAGATAATTCCCTGCGGTGATTGAATCGGTACTGTCTTTGATAGTCTGAGTTGCTAAGGTCCCAGTAATTTCCACGCCGTCGACCCAAGCTTTTTTACCTTTTAAAATATGATCGTTTGTTGCATCGCCAGTGGTCGTGTCGACTACCTCGGTTTTACCCGATACCTTAAAAATTGAAACACCGGCTTTAATATTGGCCGAAACCAGATCTGTATCGCCGGCAACGGTGCCATTGCCATCATGATAGCCTTCGGTGATGGTGACATCTTCGGTTGTCGGAGTGACATCTTGTTCACCGACATTCTTCATGGTACCCGTTTGCAATCCCCAATTATCCTTGCTAATTCCCCAGTAGGTTTTTCCTCCTACGACAAATTCCGGGTCGGCACCACTGGTTTCATCCATAGTCGGCGCTTTACCCATAATATCGTTTAGACTTCGCCCGGTTGAACCGGGACCAGATGAGGGTTCGGTAAATGAACTGGATCTTAAACTTCCTGTTGTACCACTGCTAAGACGATTGTAGATATCTTCGAGTGTATACATGGCGCTATCAGCGCTATCGATACCGGCTGGGGAATTAAGGCTGCCGCCATTAGCATACGAAAAAAGTAAAACATAAGTAAGCAAAAAAGTGGATGTACGCAAAGTAAAAAAATTAAAAGTCATACTGTTTATGTCCAAATGCGATTAATTACAGGTACCGTCTCCGGATGTTCCCACACTGGTTTTTAAGGGGGAACCTAAGATAAATACATCGGCATCCCATTTTGTCCAAGTTCGTGGATCACCAAACTTTATATTGCTGCTATCACCCAATATGGCTAAAGCCATCCAGGTACCCTGGGGGAGGGAAAAGGAATCAAAATAGATACTATTACCAAAGATTTCTTCAGTATAAGTATCGGCTATAAATAACTCTTTGGCCAAATATTTTTTTTCGCTGCTGCCTAAATCGGCTGCTTCGGCGGTTCCAAATAAATTGACTGAAACTGGGTCTAGTTGGTCGCTACCATCCTGAATACGTTCAAACAGATAAATTTGTGAAAATAAAATATTATTGTTTAATTGACCGGATGCACTTAAATTAACAATCATAAAATACAGATCATAAAGGTAATTTCCATCTGTGTCTTTTTCATTAGTGATATTAAGAGCAATTTTTAACTGATCAAAATGGTTGTTTATGGACTCGCCTCCTAAAGCTAAGGTGTTGCTGGCAGTGGTCGATGAGATGCAGGGAGTATAAATGATATTGTTCATTAATTTGGAACTGAAATCGGCAGCAGCAGAGCCTTCCGGAGCCGAAACAGTTACTTGCACGCTGGGAGCTGCCCAGATAATATTCTGTATTATCAGCAGTGGGAGTAAGAAAATAAAAGAGATAATGGTTTTATTTTCAAATTTGGACATTTCGTTTCCTCAAATAATAGATGGCAGTTAGCGAGATTTTAGTGTGGTAAACAGCATATATATCGACAAAACCTAAAAAAAATTTAGGATGACTTGGCCGGAATACGGTTCTAAAATCATAATGCACGCAAGTTGATGTAGCGTCAAAACACCAACTATTTGCGCATATAAAATGAAAAGCAAAAATTACACCAAAAATGAAACAAGAATGAGGTCAATAGCATTATCGTGGGACGCAAGCGTTTTAAGTCATTGATCTTGATAACTACTGCTACCTCTCCTGAATTTAACTCCACCAAGGTGATTTTTACTAATGATTAAATAACCTGAAAAAATAACCGGATTTGAAATTTTTTTCAAGTTGAAGATGTTTAGTACCATTGACGATGTAATTTTTTGGCTTGTAAGAATGGCAGTTTAAGAACATAATTAAATCAAATTAAGCGATATGGTAAGCAGTGACAATGCGACTTGATATTGTTATTCCTTGTTACAACGAAGAATTAATCTTGGCTGATAGTGTCAATCATTTACAGGAATTGCTACAGACTTTAACTGAAACCAGGAGCATAGACGGCGAAAGTTCGATTTGTCTGGTTGATGATGGTAGTAACGACAACACCTGGATGATTATTACCCAAATGGCAGATAATTTTCCGAATGTTCAAGGCATAAAGCTGGCTCATCACCAAGGACAACAAAATGCATTGTTGGCTGGAATCTTTTCTATGTCCGGCAACATTATCATTACTTTGGATGCTGATTTACAGGATGATATACAAGTCATTAGCGAAATGCTTGAAGAACAGCAAAATGGTAGTGAAATCGTCTATGCGGTGCGAAAAGCACGTCCGACAGATAATTGGTTAAAAAAGAATACTGCCCGTGGGTTTTATCAATTGATGAAACTGATGGGGGTGGAATTATTAGCCGACCATGCCGATTTTCGTTTAATGACACGAAAAACGATCGAAGAGTTAAAGACATTTAAAGAGGTCAATTTATTTCTGCGCGGCATGATTCCACTACTGGGTTTTAACTCGTCGATTGTTTATTATGAGCGTAAAGAACGTTCTGCGGGTAGTTCCAAGTACTCTGTTTTTAAAATGTTATCTTTGGCTTGGGATGGTATCACGTCGTTTAGTCTAGTCCCCTTGCGTCTTATTTCCATTGTCGGTTTTATTATTTTTATAGCCAGTTTAGGTTTAAGTGGCTGGGGATTATTTATCCGACTGTTTACCGAGCAAGCGATTCCCGGTTGGGCATCAACCGTATTACCTATCTATTTTATCGGTGGAATTCAATTATTATCATTGGGAATTATTGGTGAATATATCGGTAAAATATATCTGGAGACTAAACGGAGACCCCGTTATATTATTGAAACCCGGGTGGGGGAGAAATAATTACAAACTAGCTCGATAATGACTTGGACTTATAAAATATTTCCAAACTATAGATAAAAAAAGTCCAGGAGATATAAAACTCCTTATATTCTGTTACTTCCCAGAAGCGCTTAAACTCTTCGCCCCAAACCAAATAGATTGCTTGTTGAATAATTAATAATCCGATAACAATTGTAGTCAGTTCGTATTCTTTATTGTTGCTTATTTGTTGAAATAGATAAAAGAGCAAAATAAACAGGGTGCAAAAAAAGCTGAATTGGATAAATAAACTATTCCACATATCATAGTTGTAAGCGATAAAAACACTGCCGATAAAAATTATAATTGGAGAAGGAATGTAAAACGCCAGACTTTGGGGAATTGGTAACTTTGGATAGCGTTCGTAAATAAACGGCAGTAAGATTAAAAATACAAAGCTGCCGCTATAGTAGAACAATTCCACTTCATCGGTAGCAAAATTATGCAGGTTGGTTTCCTGTTGCTGATTGTCTTCAAAAGCCGGTAGCAAGGGAATATCCAGGATACGCTGAAACCAGGAGATCTCTTCCAGCGCAATAAGAAAAAAAATCAGGCTAAAACTAATCGCCGTAAAAACTTTTATTCTATTAAGTGGCTTAATTCGCCAAATTAAGCGGGTGATATAAAGAAATAAAAAAGCACTTATCGCGCTGAGCAGTGCCGAGGTATATTCGATAAAACCATCTTCATAAGAATAGATACTATAAGCGAAAGGGCTATGCAGAAATAACAGTGTAAAAAAACAGGAGCTTAAGGTTAAAAACAAAAGTGTTAATTTGGCCGTATTAAATGTTAAGTGATAACCGAACCATTTTATTCTGAGCACCTTGTTATTATTCCAAAAATTGGAAAAGTGGTTGTTTATTGCTGCAATACCCGCTACCAAACAGAAACTGCACAGAAAAATCACAACAGTCCTAAATCTAAATACTGCGCTGAATTGAGGTTCAATCTCGAAAATTATTGGGATATCAAAAATATAATAATCCAGAATTAGGAGCAGGACGAGTACGGCAAGGCCAACAAATATTAGATTTCGGTTAAAAAAAAGCATCATTTAAACCTACCTAAGCATTTTAAGGTGCCAAAAATCCACCCATTGGCGTTGCATAAACTCTTCTGTAGAGAGTGGATGATAATAGGTCAATGGTGAAAAATAAAAATAGCAGAATAGAATCTCTGCCACTAAAATGATTATTCCCCAGTAGATGGGATAAGGATTTTTTTTAAGCTTCTCTCCCAAAAACTGGTGAAACTGTAGGTAGAATAAAAAAGTTCCGAAAAAAAGAGGGATCAGATAGTGATATAGATACATAACTCGCCCGAGGTTAAACATCACTGCTAGATAGGCAAGATACATAAAGGTAAACAAAGATATTAAATAAAAATTTTTGTCCCTTTTGATTTTAAGTCTAAAAAAAAGATAAGCGATAATTTGAACGAGAGATAGAATGACTCCGATAATAACCAGAAGCCATATAAGTGGGTTTCCTTGTAAATATAAATAATGAATCTTGTCTTTGTCTCTTTCGCTACGATAATTAATGGCTTTATTACCAAAGGCCCAGGTGCCAGGGGAACTACCCGGTTCATGCTGGAGCGGCACGCCCTGTTCATATTTTTTGATGTAATAGAGATTGTCCTTAAACATGGTCAAAAAATTAAGGGGATTTAACATACTCTTGTTTTCCAGAATCTGCAGATATTCCGGGGAGGCTTCATAGCTTTTTGTCAAAACATTTTGACCCAGGGCAAAGTGCAGATAATAACTCAGTAAAAACATACTCAGTAATCCAAGCAAAAAACTGCTACCGGTGTTTAATAGTTTGATTAGGTTTTCAACGGTTGTTTTTAGGGAGTTGCGATAAAACCACATTCCTGGGAATAAAAATAATAATATCAGACTATTTAATTTTACTGCCGTAGCCAATCCCACCAAAATGCCAAGTAAAAAATAATGCCGAGAGCAATTCGGCGGTTTATCCAGGCGGTATAAAAAATAACCGATGGCGGCAAAAATAAAAAATATCTGTAAGGACTCCAGCATAGCGGTACGACTATGCACAATCATGGCGTTTTCAAATAGGTATAGGCTACTAAAGAGTATGGCTGTGATGAGATGTCGGCTTAATTGATAAAGTATTAAAAAAAATAGTACCGCCGAAAAACAGGCAAATAATACCGGAAAAAATCGAACTCCGATAAATGAATATCCGTCCGGAATCGTTTTTATATAGTCGGTATGTAAAAAACTACTGGTGTCTAGATATTGATTAGGGTCAAGCAGCCATTCGCCCGATGCGATTAATAGTTTACCCAAGGGTGGGTGGGGTTCCATAAACATTACGCCATGCAAGTATTTTTCTGCTGCAGCGATATGATAGTTTTCATCCCAGGCCAATGCTGCGGGATAGTGGTAATTTAAAAAATAACTATAAAAAGCAATCCCTAAAATTGCGAGACCTGCATAAAATAATGGTCGAATGCTGTTACTGATTGACATATAGGTCAGTGTTTTTCATATGATGAAATTTAACTTCATCTGAATTGCGTCCGATAAACTGCATATTTAAACTATGTTTGGGGACAATTGTGCTTTGCCCTGGCATGGAAGGTTGGTATTCGTATCGAGCTTCCAGTCCCAAATAACCATAACCCTGATAATAAAAAATTTCGTAATGATGAAAGCCCTTCTCAAGTTCCGCACTACAGAGAGTTTCCCCCATTGGGCGACCTTGCGGGTGTTGGCATATCTTTTTGCCGTCAATACTTAATCGAAAGCCATCGTCGGAACGAATAGAGAAATTGTATTGGCCGGCTTTTTTAACCTCCATCCGGGTCTGTGCTTTTAGAAAAAATTCCTGACTAAAATCAGAATAGCCAAAGTTTTCGTGATAGAAGACTTCACCCTCTGGAAAATGAATGGTATCGACCTCAAAATCGGCAATAGTCTTTGGCTTGGGTGGGGTGTCTAAGTTTTCAATTTGACCGTCTTGCAACAACAATAATACATCGATACGTTTTTCAACCGGCCAGTGAATCGATTTAATGGCAATGTAGATGGCGATAAGAAGGATCAGAAAATAAAAAAAATAATCTGCTCTATCTTCGCTAATATTATTGTCTTTATCCATTTTTTTCTCGAACCGTACCTAATAAATATTGACCACTGACATTGCCAATCAACACCCAGGACCAAAAACTAATTAAACGATATATAAATACCACAAAAACTGCAATATCGGTGGGTATGTCCATAAAGACTAAAAATCCCACCAGGCTGGCATCGGTAACACCCAAACCTCCCGGTAGCATGGAAATAACCCCTACTATGGCGCTAATGGTGACGATAAAGATCGTTTCCGACCAATGTAAATCATAGCCGATACTGTGCAAAATTAAATATAGGGATATACCCATACAGGCCCAGGAAAAAAGCTTAGTATTGATGGTTATAATGAGATGCTTGGGATGTAAAAGTTTCATGGTGGCTTGTTGCAGATCGGCAATTCCAAATGCGGCTTCGGGTGGGAAAAAAGGTCGGATTAGACGTTGGATTATGGCCTGCATTAAAGAGAACTTAAACACAAAAATAAAAAATCCAAGCATGAAAAGAGTAAATAAAATCGTCAGCATTAAGACGCTAAATTCATAATTTAATAAAATCAATCCCACCACTGCAATTAAAGCGGCAGCGCTAAAATCGGCAAACAAGGCATTAAATTGAATCGCAGCACCAAAGCGAAGTGGAAGGTGTTGGATTTTCTTCAACAATATGGGGCGGCTAAAAGTACCCATTTTAGCTGGTAATAAATCGGTGGCGAAACCGGCTAAAAAAATTAGAAAGGACTTTTTTAGTCGTTGGGAATCAGCACAAAGATTGTTTTGAAACAGTAGTTTATCGCTAACTTTAAGATAATAATACCAACTATAAAAATCAAAACAAACATCGGCACAACTAAACAATACAGCAATAACAATTAACCAGTATTGAATATCGCTTATTATCTGCCAAGCCTGTTGACTGTCGCGAAATAATAAAAATAGTGCTAAAAACAGAAAAAACAGAAAGAACAGCTGAAACTTATTTATTTTCATAAATATTAGAGTTGTCCAGTAACTGATTGGCAATAAACTCCAAATCACCATTGTTCAATTCGGCATAGCAGGGCAGATGTAAAAGTTCTTGATCGGCGCGACTGGCATTAGGATATTGTCCTTCGGCATTACAGAGTAAGGTACAATCACGCATATAATAGCGTTTACTATCCACTCCTTGTTCCAATAAAGAGACAGCAACCGTATTCATCTCTTTAATTAATACCGAAAACAGCAACCAATTAGCTTCGGTTTTCTCTCCCAGAGTGGATTGGCAATGTATCTTATCTTGTAACAAGTGCCGCAGTTTTTGAGCATTTTCAATGCGCAGTTGGTTACGTTGCTGAAAATTTTCCAGTTGTTGTAGTCCTATCCAGGCTTGAAAATTACTATAGGCGCGATTACGTCCCGATAGTGTAATATCCTGTCCAATGTATGTTTTGCTCAAAATATCATCAGGACCTTTTACTTTGGCTAGGATGCGTAAGGCCGGATAGACAGCTAGATTAAATAAGGGAGGATAGGTGACCAGGGCTTCGAAACTACATTTTAACATGCGTTTTAAAATTTGACGTTTCTTGGGGGGGGGACATTGGTTAAGTTTTTGCCGAATCTTGTTTGCCAGGATAGTATCGGATGTTGTTAACATTCCACCACCCAAAGTATTGAAACATTTAGAAGTCTCAAGGCTAAAATAGGAAACGTCACCATAAGTCCCCATTTTTTTATTGTCGATATTTGCCGTTCCGCAATGGGCACAATCTTCCACTAACTTCAAGCGATAGCGGTTGGCGATATCTCTAATCTCTTCAATATTACACGGGATCCCATATAGATGAGTAGGTATTACCACTGCAGTTTTATCGTTAATAGCTGCTTTTAATGCTTCCGAATCGATACCAAAAGTATCTAATTCGATATCGACAAACTTTACCGTATACCCCATATCTTTAATGACAAAAGGAACTGCGGGATAGGTAAAAGCCGGAACGATAATTTCGGCGTCTTTCTCTAATTCCAGGGCTTCCAATATTAATTGCAGACCATATCGTCCGGAGGGGACCGCAATCGCTTCTTGGCAGCCGATAAACTCGGCAAAGCGCTCTTCAAATAGCTTGATGCTAGGGCCTTTAAGTAGATGACCAGACATCCAATGAGTAAAAAAACTCGTCCAGGAGTCGGGTGATAAATACACGCGCTGTCTTGGGTATGCCATATCTTTTTTTTATTATTTGGAAATAACGGATCGTTTGGTTCCAATTTTAGAGGGCTTGATTAAAAACCACAAGGATCGCAGCAGAAAAGGTATCTCATCTTTGGCTTGCGCAATAAACCAAGGTAGTCGTTGGCGACTAAATAGTTTTAGATATTTCCAGGAAAAATAGTAGCGATGATAAAATTCATTACGTAATTCTTGTAGGCGCCAATCAGGAACCTGGCTTAGATTGCGATAGATGGCATTATAGGAAGAGAAGTCGGATAATTGGTCAATGTTGTCAATTTCGGGATCAAAAAAATCGGTTCCCGGATAGGGGGTGCAATAGTGCATTTGCACTGTAATCGCTTTGGCCTTCATGGCCAACTTAAAGGTATCACGAATCTCTGCTTCGGTCTCATCCGGATTGCCCATCATAAACATCAAGCGTAACATCAATCCCTCCTGTGCGGCGATATCGATGGTGTCTTCGATCTGCTGGGCCGTAACCTCTTTATTTAAAGCCTGTAAAACCCGATCATTTCCCGATTCGATGCCTAGACTAGCTCCCACACAACCAGCGGATTTCATCCTTTTAATTAAGGTTCGATCCAAAACATCGGCACGAGTCTGAATGACCCAAGCAACTTTTAGGTTGCGTTTTTCGATGGCATCACAGACTTCGAAAACATAATTACGATTAACCGTGAAAATATCATCCTCAATGGAGATGGCGTTGACTCCATGATGTTTGACCAAAACTTCAAATTCATCGGCAATCCTTGCCGGTGAATGACGGCGAATCAAGCGACCATAGGATTGACGGTGATCGTGGCTGCAAAAAGAACAGCTATAGGGACATCCACGAGTGGATAAGATATGCCCCCAACGTACTGAATGTAAAACCGGAATCGGAAAAGAGTATTTTCGGTATTGTTTTAAATCAAATAACTGATAATTAATGATGGGAAGCTTATCCAGATCCTTAATATAACTGCGATTGGGTGTTTTAATTAACGGCTTATTCTGGGTATTACTATAAATGAGTCCAGGAATATCCCATAATCGTTTTCTTTCATTTAAGGCGACGATTAGCTCCTGAATGGTTTGTTCACATTCTCCCACCAATCCCATATCAAAATGACCCTGTGGTAGGCCTTTCTCATCAGCAGATTTAAACAATATCTCAGGAAAATAGGTGGAAACGGTTCCAAATACAACGGAAATAGCATCCGACTGCTGTTTGATTTCCTCCTGCAGATGCTGCATGGTCGGTACCACACCGGTACTGGCATCATAGAAAACAATATCCGGTTTAAAGTCAAATATATACTTAGTACACTGCTGCAAAGACCAACCATTGGCCCAAACATCGATTACATCTACTTCATAACCTTGCTGTTGTAACGCGGTTGCCGCATAACCGATAGTAAATGGGAGGGTAACATCATGAGGATGGTGCAATACATAGCCAAAAAAAGGCGGTATACGCAAAAATAAAATACGCTGAATTAATGGGAGATTGTCGGGCAGCGGAGTCATAATGTTAATATTAAGTACTACAAGGGCTTAAGTCAATGTGTACTTCAGTACTAGCAGTATATACAGCTTGAAGTATCTGATTTAAACTAATTACTCTTTTGGACCAACTTAGTTTTAATATTCAGTGATCAGATTTTTAAAGAATAAAATCTTTCGTATTGAAATAATATTATTGTTACCTGTTATCGCATTGACGGTATTATTTCGTTTACCTGGCTATATCCCATTCACCTGGAAATCGGACGAACTGGACTATCTAAGCGCTGTACAGGACTTTCTTAGTGGCGGCACTTTATATATTACCTATGGTGATTTAAAACCCCCCTTACTATTTGGATTGTATGCCTTAGCCTGCCAAGTTGGAGGAAGCATCGATATTGTTTTTATTAAACACATGGGAGTGCTTTTTTCGATTGTCTCGGTAGTCGCCATTTTCTTTGTCGCCAGACAACTTGGGGACAATCGTCTGGCATTTATATCGGCGCTATTATTTGCCTTATATTCGATCTGTGCTCGCGGTGAAGAGATGTTGGCAACGAATAGTGAGCTTTTAATGAATACCTTTATTCTACCTGCCTATTTGCTTTTCTTTGCTTATCTACAAAATCCTAAAAATCGATTGTTTATGATTTTTGCCGGTATTTTTCTATCAGCCGGATTTTTAATTAACCAAAAGGCCGGTATTAATCTGGTGGTTTTTATTTCGGTATTATTATATGTATCTTTCTCCCATCAAAGTTACAAAAAATTTTTAACACCGATAATCCAACTGCTTACAGTATTTATTTTGCCGATTATTCTGCTTCTGATTTATTATGCCTATATTGGCGGATTGCAAGAACTTTATTATTGGCTGGTAAAAATGCCTAATGCCTATATTGGCACCTATGATATAGCAGGGAGAATGGCTCGTATCGGGACTCGCTTTGGGATTTTTTTTAGCGGTTATTGGGCATTATTATTGCCTTTTATGGTGGGGCTGATTTGTATCGTCCGACAGCATTATTATCGACAAGCCACATGGCTGACATTATTGCTGTATCTGTTTTTTTCCACTATTGCCGTCATTGTTGGTGGAAAAATGATGGAACGTTATTTTATCCAATTATTGCCGCCGTTTATAATAATAAGCGCTTTTGGACTGCTGACTTTATACCGAGCTGTAGAAATTTTTATAGAGGAAAAGGAAGACTATTATAAATATGTTTTGCAACTATTATTTGTCTTAATTCTATTAATCTCGCCGTTAAATTATCTTCATCAGCATCAAAACACGACAAAACCTAAAACCGAATTTATTGAAAATCATCCGGCTTTAAAACAGATTAAAACCATTATTCATGCGAATACTGCTCACAGTGATAAAATATTTGTCTTTCCCAAAGATCACTATTACTACTATTTTCTACAACGTGCCAATGCCACGCGTTTTAATGAAATCGAAACACATCTTAGCAAAGCCCGAATGTATCCTGAAGAAAATACTTTATTTCAACAGGGCTGGCAAAAACTGTTTAGCGATTTAAATAATAATCAAGCCAAATTTATAATCGATATATCCGGCAAGTTTGGTTTTAAAGAGGGGGAGTCGGGGCATATTAGAAATCAAAAAGAAAAATTAAAGCAATATATCGAAAAGAAGTATAAGGAGGTGGGTGTGTTTGCCGGGAATAGATTGTTTCAACTTAAAACGTAAGGCTAACTTTCGTTATCTCTCGTTACTTCCTCGTTCCGATGAAATTTTGTAGGAATGCATATTGGCCTTAGGTATCGGACGAAAGACGGTTTTTTACGGATTGAAAAGTCATAAATTGTGAGTCGGTTCCGACCAGAAAAGAGGCCTGAGATTCCAGTTTATAACTGACTTTCAGCCCCAATTTACCATGTCCTTGAAAATATTTTAATTCAAAATTTTGTTTACCTTTCGTTAACTGTACCTCACAGGTGCTGCTTTGCATGGGACGAACATTGATATGTTCACAGATTGGTTCTTGATTGAGTTTTAAACTAAATCCATCGTCAGAGTCTACCACAAAGATATATTTTCCTGGTTTTAGGACATTAATTTCTGTTTTAGCCTGGATTAAAAAGTCCTCTTTATAACCAAGGAATCCGGTATTTTGGTGGAATAGTTCTTGTCCAGAGGGAAAGGATAATTTATCAAAATCAAACTGTTTTTTATCGATAATCTTCCCGTATGAGTTTAAATTGACAATTGCTGTATTGGGTTTTAATACGGTGACATGGATACTCTTATGCATAGGCCAAAAAAAGTGTTTTAGACCTAGGTAAACGAGGATAAAAACGATTAATAAACCAACTTTATATTTCGGTAAGATTTGCATAAGTCCAGTTTTAAAGAGATTTATTATCGGCTTCAAGCTGTTGTTTACCGCTCAAGAGAATAAATTGACTGACCAGATTGCCTATAAAAAGCAGATACCAGAAACTGATTAATCGGTAGCAAAAGACAATGAGTAACGCTTGCTCGGCAGGTATTCCCCATACGATGGCAAAGCCTAGTAAGCTTAGATCAGTTGTACCTAGTCCGCCCGGTAACATAGATAATCCGCCGACTATAGCACTCAGTGAGACGGCTAAAATAGTTTGTGGCAGGTTGACGCTGTATCCAAATCCGATTAGGAGTAGATAAAAGGAACAGCCCAATAAACACCATGAGAATAGTTTTATGCTTAGGGTTAATTTAAGATTACTTAAAGTAAATAGCGATAAAAAGTCTTTTTTAGCACCTTGAATGGATTCTTGATGGGAGGCTTTTAAAAAAGTATTGAACAGCCAGGTAAAGAGTTTTTTTATTCCCAGAGCTTGTCTTTTGATTACAATAATGGCAATTCCGAAAAACAACAGTAGTATTATCCAAAGATTTATTAAATTTTTTTCGACCACTTCTACTGCGATTAAAGCCGTTATTCCACTAACAACTAATGCTGCCATTAAGTCTGTTAATAAGGCACTGGCTTGGATAGCAAAGCCTCTTCGTTTGGGAATATTGTATAGGTGTTTAAGTAATACGGCACGACTAAAGGTTCCCACTTTAGCGGGTAAGATATCCACTGAAAAACCTGCTAAATGAATTGCAATTGATTTTTTTAATGACCAGGTAATTTTTTTGCTAAGTAGTAGCTTAAGGTAATAGAACCAGTTTAGGAAGTCCAAGCTGACACAGAGCATATTAATTAATAGGGCATAGAAAATATACAAAAATTCTATTTTTTTTAATTGTTGCCATGCTTCCCAGCCATCCTTAAAAAATAGGTATACGGCGAGGACTAGAAAAAGGAGAAAAATCAGGTAGATTTTTTTACCGCTCATGGCTATTTTTTTAAGGCTGGAATATTCTTTTTGTTTATTGTGAAAAAGAGTATATCACTTCATGGATTTGTGGTGAAATACACGGAACAATTATATAAAAACTTCACTTTTTAAGTTTGTAAATGGCATTATCAAAACGAGACCGATTTACCTTATTCGCAATATTTATTCTGGTATTTATTTTATTAGTTTTTCAATATGCTGGTGGAAATCCCGAATATACTTGGCCAGACTCTGATAGTTCCGTATTTCCCTTGACGGCAATACATTTAATGCAGGGAGAAGAGTTTCCCTGGTATTTTTATGAACAGGATTATATTGGGACTTTACCGGTATTAATTATTTGGGGATTATTTAGTGTCTTCGGTCAATCTCATCTATGGGTGGACTTTTTATATGCTGCGGTTTATGCAGGTATAACCACCTTAATTGCAGCTTTTATAATTCGCCGAATTGGTCCGATACCAACTCTGGTGTTTGCATTTGGTTATGCTTTGTTCCCTACTATTTTGGCTATCCCGCGGGCTTTGGATAGCGGAACCCATAATTTTAGTCTATTGCTGGGCTTCGCGAGTGGTTACCTTTTTAGTTTGTTTTGGCAGTATCGGCTAAATAAACAAGCTCACAAATTGCTAAATAGTCCTCTTACCATTTCAATGTTGCTCATACTTTGTTGTTTAACCTATTGGTCTTCTCCACTGGGAATGGTTTACCTGACTGCCATAGTTGCTATTGTTGTCATTAGTAGCCGTAACCACACGGCTTTGATTAATGACAAGAAAATTTTATTGATTTATCAGCATTATTTTAGTGAGCAGTGGCGCTTGCGGTTAGGAGAGGTGTTTAATCATTGGCATTGGTTGATTCTTGTAACCGTGCTGGTGGCTTTTTTTTTAATTTTTGATAAGGCGCTTTTTAATCTTATTCTTATTTACGATATCTACTTTTACCATCTGTTTTCCCGTATCGACGAGCCATTTAATTTCATCTGGATATTTAGTTCGTTGGTTGTCTTAATTGCGGTCATATACCGAGAAAGAGAGACGATTATGACAATGGTAAAGGGCGATGTCGTTGAGATACCTTGGCATCTGGTGATTTTGTTTGTTCCCGTTTTTAATATGCTGGTGGCATTACCTACCTTTGAGTACCTGGTTGATTTTACCTCCGCACGCTATTTTGAAAGTTTACAATGGATAGGATTAATTGCCTGGATGCTATTTATATCCTATTTTGGCAGGAAGAATTTTACTAGCATACTATTCATTTTGATATTAATTAACAGCTGGTATTCGGAAGATATTCCCGAGTATCAACGCTTGCTTTCACCGAAAAAAACTGCGGAATTTATACAGCAACGTCATGATGATCGGGAACGTTTGATAAAAGATGAAAAAATGCTCATTGATTTCCTGGAGCAGCGCAAGTTATATTATGGTTTTGCCGATTATTGGCTGGCTTATCGCCTGACTTATTTAAGCCATGAACGTTTTATTATTAGCTCTTATTATGAATCTCGTTATCCTAAGTATGATGATTTGATAAAAGAAAATGGGGTGGACTTTTATCTGTTTAATATTGATGAACTAGGGGAGGGGCGCGAGGTTGCCGAGGATAATGGAAAAAACAATGGAAAAATATTCGGTAATCTAATCCTTTTTTATTAATATTAAGAATTCCATAGGAATTTATGTATAAACAACAGCTCACCCTATATCCGGTTCCCATTTTTATAGTGGCATTGTTACTCTATTGGGCGGCAGCAGTGTTTGTTCAGCCGCAATTAGGAGATATGTTGTTATTATTCGATGACGGCGATCTGTTTCTACCGGGTGGCTATTTTACCGAATCGAGCTGGTTGGACACCAATTTAGTTGCCTATCAGGATTATGTGGTGGAATATCCACCGATAGGACTTTATAGTTATTCTTTGCCGCGACTTTTTTTTAATATTTATTCCGAGCAGGATTTTTTATACGCCTTTACCTTTATCGCCTTATTTCCCATGTTGGCGATCTTTTTTCTGGTGTTAAAGCGCCAGCCAACTATGGCTTTGTTTTTATGCGCTCCCACCTTTTTTTATTATGGTCTTTGTCGCTTTGATACCTTTCCGACCTTGGCATCATTGTTGGCAGTGTTATTGGTTTTGGATAAACGCCCCATGCTAGGAGCAGTTGTTCTGGGGTTGGCCATCGGCATTAAGTGGTACCCCATGGTTTTGGCCTTGCCTTTATTAGTGCTGCAAAAGGAAAGGTTTAAATGGTTGCTGGTATTAGGGATATCGACCTTGTTTTTCTGTTTCCACCATATTGTGGTGGTGGGCTGGGAAAATGTCTTAGCCACTTATACTTTTCATACCGGACGTGGTACTAATGGCGAAAGTATGTTGTATCTGATTAGCAAATACCTTTTGAATAATGAACTTCCCAATCTGCTACGACATGTTTTTTTTAGTTTACAATTTTTACCGGCCTTGGTTTTAGCGGTATTGTTATGGAAATATAAAGCTCAGCCATCGCGTGAAGTGGTTGCTATAAGTGCTATTTTCAGCATTATGTGCTTCATTGTATTTGCCAAGTTCCATTCTCCGCAATGGTTGATTTGGGTCATTCCGTTTATCGTGTTATTAGGTGATAAATTGATTGCTTGGTTATATCTGGCATTGGATGTGGTTAACTATATTGCTATTGCTATCGTTTCTAATATTGTCCCCAAAACTGATGCGCTATTTGATATTTATAATTGTACTCGAGTCATCTTAAGCCTGGTTATTTTGTACCTGGTGCTTAAGAAACTTTTTGTTTTACTCCAACAATATCGTTCCGAAACTCCCGGTAGTTTGGCCGATACTGCGGAAGTTAGTCCATGACTCGTTACTCGATTACCATTTATCCCGCAGTAATATTTTTTGCTTGTCTGGCAGCTTGGTTGTTGGCGATATTTTTTGTACAACCGTATTTAGATGAATTTATCTTATTTTACGATGATGGCGATCTGTTTTTAAAAAATAGCTATTTTGATCAATCCATGTGGGTTGATACACCCTTAATTCCTTATAAAGATTATGTAGTTGAATATCCTCCGATAGGATTGTACTGGTATTCGTTGCCGCGAGTGCTGGTTAATGTTTATGGCGAGACTGAATTCCTATACGGTTTTGTCTTTATCTGTCTAATCCCGATTGTCGGGATGTTTTGGTTGCTACAAAAATATCAGCCGGAATATCTACTGTTCTTATGCGCACCGACACTATTTTATTTTGGCTTTTGTCGCTTTGATGCCTTTCCCGCTTTTGTTTCTTTATTGGCGGTTATTTTGGTGGTAAAGAAAAAGTATTATTGGGGTGGCGCGTTTTTGGCGTTGGCCATTGGAATTAAATGGTATCCGGCCGTTTTAATTTTTCCTTTATGGGTTTTGGTGGAAAATAAGTTTAAATGGCTATTATTGGTTGGCTCCCTGACTTTTATTTTTTGTTTTCATAATATTTACTATGCCGGTATTGATGGTGCTCTATCGACTTATCTGTTTCACACTGATAGATTATTTAATGCGGAAAGTTTTCTCTATCTAATCAATAAGTATTTGCTGTCCCGCGACTATTTGCCACAACTTATGGATAGCTTCTCGATAATGCAATTTCTACCTTCAATACTAGTTGCGCTATTGCTATGGAAAAACAAGGTTAATATTTCCACTAAGGTGTTGGCCTTGAGTGCTATTATTTGTATTTTAAGTTTTATCCTATTTGCCAAGTTTAATTCTCCGCAATGGCTGATTTGGTTAATCCCCTTTGTGATCCTAAGTACCGAAAAAGAGATTGTTTGGAGTTATTTTGCCTTGGATATTATGAATTATATAACCGTGCCGCTGGCCTTTCGCATTGTCGACGATGCCAGTACTACATTTGATATATTTAATTCAGTTAGGGTGGTTTTGATGTTTTTATTATTGGGATTGACTTTAGCTAAACTTCTTAAACATAGCAGGGGATCGGATCAAACACTTTCCTGATATTTTAAGGGCACTTCTATTCCTGCTAACTCATTGAGTTTGTGAAGGTTAAGCAATTTTACATATTTGCCTTTGGTGGCAATTAGTCCCTCAGTTTGAAAACGGGAAAAAACTCGACTTACTGTTTCATTAGCTAGACATAAATAATTGGCGATATCAATACGCGCCATGCTCATATTAAAATCGGTACAGCTGTATCCTCGAAGCTTCATCCGTTGTGAAACGCTTATCAAAAAAGAGGCAAGACGGTTTTCTGCTTTATTTTTGCTGCTAATCAACATCAATGCCTGACTGTCTAGAAGTTCGTTGCAAATCATATTAATATATTGTTTCTGTAAACTGGGTATTTGGTAACAAAGATCTCTTAGGTCGTTATAGGGAATTTCGCAAAAACTGCTGGTTTCCAATACTTTTGCTGAATCTGGATGGATATCTCCGGCAACGGCATTTAAGCCTAAAATTTTCCCCGGTAGGTAAAAGCCGCTAATATTTTGCCTGCCATCGATGGTGGGACTATAACATTTACAGGAACCAACACGGATCACGTATAAATTTTTTAAACTGTTACCTTGCCGAAACAAGTGTTCACCTTCTCTTAGTGGTGCTTTGTGTTTAATCATTTTTTCAAAGCGATTTAACTCATTCTTATTAAGAGATTTAGGTAAACAGGAGTTATACAATTTACATTCACGGCAAGTGCTGACAGGATGTTTGATATGGCTTATCTTGTCCAAGATGGCTAACCTCCGTTTTAAAAGAGGTCAAAATATCACTTTAATATGTTGTCTACAATCAACCCCTAGGGTTGAAATTAGAATTTGATAATATAAACAAATATTGTTGGACTTTTAGCGCCGTTGGTGTGGGATATACTTAGGTTCTTCGCCCTGTTCTCGGACCTTGCGGTAAATATTGTTGAGGTGGGTCTTTAAGGTTGCTTTGGAGATGTTCAATGATTGATAGATCGCTTCATTGCTAAAATTCTGGATAACGTGAGTGATCACTTTAAGTTCTTTTTCACTAAGCCCCTTATTTTGATAGAACGCGATAGCTTGTTGATGATTAACTTTTAACGGCTGTAAAAAAGTAATCAGTTGAGCATCGCTAACTAAAACAGTGACATCATAAAATTGTTCGTGAACGTAGGTATTTTTATATACGCAGCTGCCATTTTCTTTCCACTGCTGAGTATCATCGTTTTCGTACAACTCCATACAACCGATAGCACAGGTTTGATTTTGTAAAAATCCGCAAATTCCGGTGCAGACATCGTTTTGGTACAGGACCTGTTTGGACTTATCTTTAATACAAAATCCAATTTGATTTTCTGTCAGACTAGTTTCCAGAGCTGCTTGCATAATAATATCTAAATAGAATTATGGAAAAGAACCCACTATAAACTAAATAGGCTAATTGGTCTAGAGTATTAACCTTGCGGACTATCAGGAATTAATCTTTAAAGTCTTTCACTAAACGGTGTCCCTGGATTAGTTCTTTATTCGACATGTTTTTTATAATGGTGATAATATCGGAATTAGCCTGACTATGACCCTGTTGGGAGGCCAGTTCTAACCATTTATAAGCCAATGGCAAATCCTGAGGAATCCCGTTCTCACCATTGGCATACATAACCCCCAAATGGTATTGTGATTCGGCATCTCCGGCTACGGCCAGCTCGCGGACATTGGCTAAGTCAACTGTTTCGATATTTGCTACACCGGTCTGCTCTTGAGCTTCCAATTTTTCTTGAATTTTTCTCACATTTTCGGGAGCATCGGGGTGCTCCTCTTCCGCAGCCATCTTGTACCAATAAAGTGCAGCCGGGAGGTTGACTTCCGTTCCTTCTCCGTTTTCATACATTTTGCCTAAATCGTATTGAGCATCGCGGTCATTTTGTTCGGCGGCTTTATGAAACCAGGTGAGGGCTTTTTCGTCATCTTCTTCTACGCCAAAGCCCTCTGCGTAAATAGTAGCGATTCGGTATTGAGCATCACGTTCCCGCATCGCAGCTTTTTTTAACCAGTGTAGTGCAAAATCAGTGCTAGCAGGCGTGCCTTTTCCTTCCGCATATAAAATCCCCAATCGATATTGAGATTCACTGTGCCCATTCCGAGCGGCCTTTTTATACCAAAATAATGCATCTTCATAATTTCGGCTGATAATTTCTCCCTCTTCATATATATCCCCCAATTTAAACTGGGCGTCTACATATTCATTATTGGCTGCTTTTTTATACCATTGAATTGCTTTTAATTCATTTTGAGGAATGCTATCGCCCTCTTCGTATAACTCTGCTAATTTATACTGAAATTCCAAATCACCGCTTTCGGCGGCTCTGGTCAACCACTTTAAGGCTTCTTCGTCATTTTCGATAATACCCTGACCCTCGGCATACATTTTACCTAAATTATATTGTGCGTCGGGATGTCCTTTTTGGGTATCTCCAACCATAAACTGGTGTTCACCTTCGTCTCTGGCTGCTTTTTTATACCATTTGATGGCTTTTTCCAAATCGCGTTTTACGTATTCGCCATCCTGATAGATTTTCCCCAGACGGTATTGGGCATCGTCATTGTCTTCTGCGGATAGATTTAACCATTCCAAAGCAGTAGGGATATCTTGATCTATGCCATCTTTATTACCCAGAAAAAATACTCCCAGGCGATATTGAGCCGACGTGTTACCAAATTGAGCAGCCTTTTGATACCAATTAAAAGCTTTTTGGTAGTCTTTGTCAGCATGTTCTCCATGTTCATACATTTGCCCTAACTCATATTGTGCTTCGGCGTCATTTTGTTCCGCTCGATACAGAGTATCCAAAAAAGCTTCGTCGGTTGATTCAGCTATGGCTGCAGAAATATAAAAAGTGAAAAGACTGAGAAGGATATATTTTTTCATGGGCTGAGTATTTTTGTTTTTAACTTTTTTATTATAGTTTATATTTTTTTGAATCATTATTCAGCAGAATAATCTTTATTCTTTTTTATTTGTCGATAATTGTTCGGCATATAAATAATATAATCCCATGGGAATAATTAAAAATGCAATAGGTAACATTTGTCTAGTTTCTTGGATAACGCCGGTGAGGAAGTGAATTAAAACAAAAATCGGGATTATCCCGCCTGCTCGACGCAGAAAATGAGGCATTTCATGATACTTTAAAAATGCAAATATCCAAAATAGTCCAAAAATGAAAAAGATAAAAAGATAACTCTCACTAAAAAACTCTAAGGGATGCTCTACGAGGGCTGAAAGGATATTCTCAGTATTATCAGGTAGATGCCAAATCTTTTTACCATAGCCACCGTTATTGCGGGTGATATAACGGATAATTGCAAAAATAATAAAGGCCGGAGCAGCCAGTATTAAGGTTTTTGTTAATAATCGACTTATTGAAGGTAATTTTGAGTCTTCATAGCGATAGAGAAAATATACCAATGGCAGAATCAGTACCGTTTCATTGTTAAGGGCTCCGATGGCAATAATCAAACAGAAAAGTCCGTCTTTATGTTCCCGAATGGCCCATAAAGCCAGAAGAAAGCTCAACATTAAGAAGCTGGCACTTTCTTGTAAGTGATCCATATAGGTCAAAGGCATAATAGCAGCAAAAAAGGCTACCCCGGCAAAAGATAATTTGTCATCAAACCAGCGCTTTAGAAATAGGTGAAAGCAGATAAAAGATAACAACACAAAAATAAAACGTCTTAGTGAATAGGCTTGCGGAATGGTGATATTAAACAGTTGTACTAGAAAGTCGGGAATATAAAACTGTAATAAACGGGATTGTTCATGATTTCGATAGACAAAGTCCATTAGTTGTTGATGTTGGTTTAGCAGATGGCCATTATTCCAATCCGGTGTTAAGGCAATTTTTACCCGTAAATTAATAAATGCTAAGGCAAAATAGATACCACTATAGCTTAAAAATGCTTTGCTGCGAATATATGGGATAAGCTTATCGTCCATCGCTTGCGATTTACCGTTTAATGCTTTTTAAATAACCAAAATGTATCAGGATCAGGAAATTTATGGCAAATAGTTCTGATAATTCTTCCAGACTTGATAATAATTGGTATTGGAAAATATCATTGCTTTGCAATGACGATAATTGTCCGGCAATGTTTGCCTGATTTTGTTCCAATAAAAAACTGCATAAAAATAATGTCATGCTAATTGCAGCAAAAAGGAATAACATTCGGCGTCGTTGCATACGGCTATAATAAAAACTAAGCAAACCACCGGCAATTAAAATCAAAACAGGGGCAAAAATCATTCCCCACAATAATGGTCCTCCCATGATTCCGATTTGTATCGCAACCCTTAAACGAGCACCAGCTAGACTATCCATAAAATATATTGATGCTGTTTCGTGCAATTGGGCAGTTTCGTCGATTGACATGCCTGCCATTAATAAGGCAACCAATATCCATAACCAGGAAGGGAGGGCGAAATTAATTTGTGTTGCAGAGGTTTCCTGTTGGTAACAAAGAAAGGCCAGTACGGCGGCAATAAATAATTTAAAACTCGAATACCAGGTGGGAAAGTTGTTTTCATAGCCTAGGTTAAAAAGTGGGCCAAAATCGATATCTGCGATAAAAATCCAATGAGCTGCAAAAAATAACAGGTCTATGCTAAACATAAACAGAGCTAATTTTAATAGAGATAGCCTATCGCTAATATAGCTTATCACCTCGGCTCCTCTTTTTTGAGATAACCACCAGCTTGTAATGCTTGGCGCATTTCGTCGCTGATACTGCCCAAATTTTCAGTTGCAAACTGTTTTTGCTCTGTAAGCCATTGCTCCAAAATATCCTCTAATTGCTTGGCTATGTTAGGTTCATTTGTATAGCGATCAAGTTTTTGTTCGGGATCTTGAATAAGGTTATAGAGTCGATATTTGCTTGGCATGCCTGGGCGTTCACAGCGAATAAAACGCCACTCGTTTTTACGCAAGCCGGTACAACGATTTTTAAATAAAATTTCACCAAAATAGCTGATGCGTCGTCCCGTTTTTGCATTTGGATTTTGCATTAGAGGAAGTAGACTATGGCCCTCTTTATGATTAGGTCTTGGTAAGCCTAATAAATCGAATACGGTTTTGAAAATATCGACGCTAACGACGGGATTGCTAATTCGAGCACCTGACTGGCCTTGAAAATGGATACTGGGTTTAATAACCAGAGGTATTTTTAATACTGGCTCGTAATATAAGCCGGCGTGATGGGCTCCTGAACGTTCTTGTCCTTTTTGAACATATTCAAAAAAAACTTCGCCATGGTCGGAAACAAAAACAATGACGGTTCGATCATATTCGCCAATGCTTTTTAAATATTCTAATAATTGTCCAAAGATATGATCAACGAAACGGATTTCACCATCGTAAAGATTAATTACCCAATCGATTAAGTCTTGGTTGATTTGGTTATTCCGCAATGCTTTGCGAATCACTCTGTCTAGATCATTGTTATTTTGAGCTAATTCTTGTTGTAGTGAAGGAGAAGGATGAGGTACAAATAAATTGCGATATCCGGGGGGAGGATTGTAATTCCCATGTGGATGATTGGCATGTAACCAGAGAAAAAACGGTTTTCTTTGATATTCTTTTCCTTCTGACCGACTTGCCTCTAAAGATTGATGCCAGGATCGCAGCCATTTTTTGGTTCTTTTCCAGACACGAGCCGACCAGGATTCCGTAATATGGATGGGGGATCCTGAGTTAATATGGTCGACTCCAAAGCTTTTAAAACCTTGCTGTAAATTGCTTTCACTGCCGAGAATAATATCGCTGACAAAGCCGGCCGTGTCGTAACCTTGCTGGCTTAAATACTCGGCCAACGTAGTGATCTGAGCAGGAAGTTTCAAACCATTTTGAACTTGCCCATGTTGTAATGGATAGAGCCCCGATAATATAGAGGCATGCGCTGGTGCCGAATGAGTGGAAACCGTATAAGCATTATCAAAAATAAAACCCTGTTGAGCCATGTTACTTAAGTTAGGCATGGTTGTTCTATGGTATCCGTAAATTTCCAGATGGTCGGCCCTTAAAGTATCAGCACTAAAAATAATCAGGTTGGGTTTTGGAAGCAGATAATCATATTTATCCGAGCTTATAATTGAGATCAGATAAGCAAAAAACAGCAAACTTAAGGTCAAAGTTATGATTAAGATAAATCTAATGCCCCTAGTCATTTAGCACCGCAGGCAGAAAGCTGGATATTAACATGCGTAAATACTTCATCTACTGAGATTTGCTGCATACATTGATTATCTTGACACACGGTTTTACGGTGATTGGCGGCACTGACACAAGGTGAACAGGCCAGCTTTTTATAAATATTGGTGGTTTGGCCTAATGAACCGTATAGCTTGGGTGTTTCGGGACCAAATAAAGTATAGGTGGGTAAATTCACCAGAGCGGCAAAATGGTTCGGCCCGGAATCATTGCTGACCATCAGTTCGCTAATGGCATAAAGGGACAAAATTTGTTGTAAGTGGATGGCTCCGGCAAAATTGATACAGCGTGAATTGTCGATTTTTTGAACCAATTTCTCAATAGCAGAATGCTCACTCGAAGAGCCGGTCATAACAATAAGCACTTGACTAAATTGCCGGAGGATATTTTTACTCAGTCGTAAAAAGGATTCTTGTCCCCAATTTCGCATCGGGAGTAGATCGCCTCCTTGGCTATTGATCAGAACTATATGATGTGAAGTAGGGTTATATTCCGAGTAGAAATCACGAATCCTTTGCTGCATTTGTTGTTTTTGTCGTTCTGAAATTTGCCGGGTTTGTAGTTGGGTGCAGGAATCTGAAATGGATACTTTGCTAAGTGGTAGGCTTGATGCCTTTGGCTGTTTAATCTCCATAGCATAAGCCATAGCAAGGAAATTTTTACTGATATGAATATGAGGATTATAGGCCGCTTTATGACTCATCATATCACCACGATATAATCCTTCGTTACAATAGGGATAGAAGCCAACTTGTTGTTTCGCTCCACAAAAAGCACTAAGAAGTGCTGAATAACGAGAAAACAGCTCCAAATCCACTACCCACTCCAGTTGTTGTTTTCTGGCCCAGGTTAAACTGCTAAAGCTGTCCTTAATAAATTTTTGTGGATTGTCTGCATCGATACAAAAGATATTTTTGTTCGGTACTATATTAAGTAGGTCTAATACTCCTTGGCTACGCTTAAAGGTTAAAAAATATAATTCATTATTTTTTGCGATTTGCTTAAGGGCGGGTTCTGCTAGCACAATACTACCCATTTCCGATAAAGCGATAATGAGTGCCTTGGGTTTATTTAGCGTGTTCGGAGCTGGTTTGAAAAAGGTAAACCATTTAAGCAGTTTAATAAACCAGGAACTTATGAAACATAAAGGGATACCAAGCCAATAATCGATTTGTCGCATGCGATCGACATTCATAGATTTTCCTTTAATTGTTCAGCAGCGATAATAATATAATCCTGCCATTCAAATAGCGCCAGTCTTTCCATATTGGCAGCCAGATAAAATTGCCCACGGTTTTCCCGAACACGTTGTTTAATCAAGTCGTTATAAGGATTGATATAAAAATGGCTGCGTTGCAATCTTCGAAAATCGGCTTTATCAACTATTAAGTGAGTGACTTTATATTTTTTCATAAATTGATATAGATCACTACGCTTATCCGAGTAATAGGCGTAATAAAAATCACTAATTCGGTGTTTTATCGTTTCTCCATAATGAGTGAACCAGGGAGAGGCCAGTTCGTGACTAAACAAAACCGCCCGAGCGGCAAATAAGGGAATATCGTCGGCCAGATAGGGAGGGGCTGCGAGTAGAGATATTTTTGGTAGAGTATTGATATATTGGTAAAAAAATGACTTGTCACTATAATCATCCATGTCTTTCGCAGCTTTTAGGGTATGACCATAAAAGATAAATGCAACCACAAGGAGCCCGGCTAAAGCAGCTAATTTATCTGGCTGTTGAGGGAGTTTATCGATAACTTTTCCCAATCCATAACTGATAATAAAAAAAAGGATAAGGGAAAACGAATAAATAAAATATTTATAAGGGAAGTACAATTTTAATAACAGGAGATAGGCCAACTCATAGAGTAAAATCCCGCTCACCAGATAAAGTAGAAATTCACTTGGAATAGTCTTGAAAAAGGATAATCCAAGCGTTAAAACAATTATTAACAATGCCAGTAGCACAAATGGTTGGCTGAGTTCTTTGAGAATGTTGTGGCTGATAGGGTGAGGGGGTAAAAGATAGTTTCGTCCATGTTGATAGGCACCGGAATTATCAATGAGTTGTTGGTAATTGAGTAATTGTCCAAATTGCGGATGATGATTGGCATATTTGGGTAATATCACCAGTGCAGATAGAGTCATACTTAAGGTGAAATAAAGCAGGATTTTTTTTATCGGCAAAGGTGACTTTTTAACTATCAATTGCCAGGCTATCCAGAATCCATAACAGGTCGCATTAAGTAAAAATACAATGGGATAAAACAATGCCACTAACGGTAAAAACCAGATTAAATGCTGTAATCTTTTGCTAAGAAGTAGATAAATAAAAATAATCGCACCCGGAAAGGCGAAAATCCGAGAATAACCGGCATTAAAAAATTCATTATGATTGGGAAATAAAACGAACAAAATTCCAAATACCAGTCCCGTGTATGGACCACTGAGATGATTGCCGATTAAAAATAAAAAGATCCCGCATATCGGCAACATCGCAATCGGTAATAATTTTTCCAATAAAAAGGGATCGATAATATGACTGGCCCAGCTATATAGATAAAAGGTACCGGTTGCCTCATAAAAAATGGCATAGTCAGTTAGATAATCGTTTACAAACAATTCCGGATCAATCAGTTTATGAAACCAGAAAATATTAGCCCGGGCATCATCGGTTTTCACATAATCACTGATTAGTGCCGGATAATTCTCATACAACCCCATTGCCAGGCTCGTAAACACGATGACAATTAAAAAAATGTTTTGAGGCTGAATGGGTTTAATCTGCACGCTGCTTTTCTGTATTGATAAAATGGATATTTCGCAGGTAAATAAATATTCCGGCACCTTGGCCTAAGATAAACACCGGGTCCATGCGATAACAGGCATAGGCAAATAAGGTTATCCCTCCGGCCAAACTAAAATACCAGAACGAGTTGGGGATGATACTTTTGTGTCGCTTTTCGCTGGCAATATATTGCACAACAAAGCGTGCTGAAAATAGTGCCTGTCCGATAAAGCCGATGACTAGCCATAGTATGCTGCTGGACATTATTCCTCCTTGGTTTCGGATATACCTCGAATTTCCGCTTGACGATAACGTTTAATTAACCAGAATACGCCAAACAGATCGATAATTCCCACCCCGAAACGGTTCCAGAAACCGTACTTGCTTATACCAGCCTGGCGGGCACGATGATTGACTCCCAGCGATATCATATGGGTTCCCTGACGCTGAAATAGAGCCGGTAAGAAACGGTGCATATGGTCAAAATATGGTAACTGAAGGAAATCCTCACGTCGGAATAGTTTAAGGCTGCAACCTGTATCATGATTATAATCCTTTAAAATCCATTGTCTGATGTTATTGGCCAATTTTGAACTGAGTCGTTTAAAAAACGAATCCTGGCGATAAAGCCGTTTTCCCATAATGACGACTTTTTCTATCTGGGGGTTAACTTGACTATATTCTTCCAAAGTCGATATTAACTTTAGAATGTCGGCAGGATCGTACTGGCGATCACCATCAATACTAATGACCCAGGAAAATTGAGCCGCTGTTGCTCCTGTATGGATAGCCCGGCTTTGACCATAATTATCAGCATGGTGTATGGCAGTAGTGTCAGCAAGTTTTGTCGATAACGAATCGATAATCTCAGCCGTTTGGTCACTACTACCATCATCAATTAAAAGAATCTCAAATTGTTGTAAGGACGGAATTAAGCAGTTACGGAGCTCTTCAACTTGAGCGCTAATATTAGCTTCTTCGTTATATAGAGGAATGACGATGGAAACCGCTGTATCATATTTATATATTCGATTTTGGCTGTTTTCAATAATATTCATAGTTACAGTTTACGATTAAAATCAAATAAATAAAGCTGTTTATTAATCTTGCTTAAATACGGTGTGATAGATGGGTCATTTGGCATAGGATTAATACTTTTACCGACCCCGATATACTCATATATTATCGATTTATTCACGGCATACTGATTTAAATAGCGATTATCCCATTGGCTAAAATTATAAATGGTCAAATCGATAGGAAGTAAACCCGCTTTTTGCCATACACCAAAAGTGCCCTCTAGATAATAGTCACTTAAATAAACCAAGGTATTGTTATAATCTCTGCGCAAACGCCTAATCAACTGCAAATTTTGTTTTTCTTGAAATTGTTCGTTTACCAAGCGTAGATTATCAATTTTTGGTAGTGGTAATATTTCCCTAAACTGCTGATTAAAGCCAACATGATTAAAATACAACATGCTATAAGCATTACCGCATACAAAGAGTATTAATGCCAATATGCGTATCTTTTTTGGCCTAACAAGCAATTGCTGGGCGATAATCCAGGCAAAAATCGGCAGTAGGGCAATAAAATAGCGAATATTGTATTGGGCACCTTTATAGAAAAGAATGGGCAGAACAAATACTCCTAGTAGTAAAAGTATAAGATAGTGCTGTTTTTTATAGGCAAGGGGGTTGAGCAACAATGGTGTAAGAAAGCCAAAAGATACGATTAAAAAGATTCCGAAGTTTTGCAGATTATTGACTATAATTAAAAAGCGGTTTTCACCGCTAAAAAAATTTTGACTATTTTGACCGCTATTAAAAAGGGGTATATCTCCTTGGTAAATATCGTTAATCACGGCTAGTAAGATTAAAAAGCCAATAATGGTAAATTTTATCTGTCTGTTTCGGTTTTGCCATTGCTCAATTAAAAATTCACGGCGCATATAAGCCATTAACAAAAAAAGTATCGGGATAATATAGCCGTGGTGTTTTATCCAGAAGGCGATAAGGCTTAAAGTAAAAGCGAATATAACGAACAAAAAATGTCTCCGTTCTACTAAGGCACGGTCAAAACAGAGTAGAGAGGCAAGAAATAGCGTTGCAAATAGCGTATCAGGATAGGCTGAAATAAACTGATAGAGTAATAACGGATTAAATAAACAGAGAATAATTGCTAAATTAATATCGCCTTGCGGGATTTCTTTGTGTTGGGATGAGAGGTTTAAATGACGAAGAAAAAGGATTGCCACCATGGTAAATAGGGCTGTGCCAATCCAAGATGCTATTTTTAGTCCCAGATTAACTCCTAGGGCCTGGCTTAGTGGCCAAGATAAAATAGCAAATCCCAATGGTTTGTTTTGAGCGTAGTCTGCGGCTTGCCAAAGATTGCTATCACTGATCCCCTGAATAATGGCTGCATAGATAAGACTATTACGAATAATGGGGTATTCGTAATAATTTAGTAGTAACAGCAATCCGCTGCATAGGAACAAACCACTCAGTATTAAAGGAAAAATAAGATTGTTACGAATCACGAAGTTGCCAAATCAGTGTTTGTTTTAGACAGGCATAGGCCATTACCAGACATAATGCTTCTGCTGCCAGTTTACTTATTTCCTCAAAAATTTGTAAAAGCTGAAAAACGGAATCGTTTTTGATGATATCTTGTCGATTGGTTATGACATCCAGTACCACCATAATTAAGACAAGTAAAAATATTATGTAAAGGTATTTTATTAAGGTTTCTTTGTATATAAAAAGATTTTTTCGATGTTTCCATAAAATAAAAATTGCCAGTATGCAATAGAGCAATATCAACAGATCATCGAGGCGATCGCTCCAACGGTTTTCACTTATAGCATATATACTGTGGATAGCTTTATCGAGCTGTTCATGAATCATTAACACTTCGTCAAACGAAAGCAGCAAAAAACCTAAGGCAATGAGTAGCCAGACATAATGGCTTTGCTGCTCCAAATTTTTAGTCTTTAATTGATTCCTATTAAGCTGAGCAGTATCAAAAACCAGAAAACTCATTAATGCCGTACATATGAGTTGAAAAGCGGAAAAATAAGTAACCAAACGATTTTCTTGGAAATGATATAACAAGTCACGGACAGGACTGGCAATTACAGCCCAAGTGATTATGGATATATTTAGGAATATGATTACGCGAGTGAATAACCTAATATCCATATATTGGTCGATCGTTATTGGGTTTCCACTACACGAACTTAATTAATCGCAAGTAATTCGGGTTGTAGTTACGTTGCCTGATTTAGGGACATTTATCTTATAGCCTTCTTCACCACTACGCACACTATCACAAATAGTTAATTCTTTTTGGCTGGTAGATGCTCCGGAACTGCCCCCGGAGGTGGAACTGCCACCGGATGACGTACTGGTAGAGCTGGTGCCACCGGAAGTGGTGCTACTGGAAGTCGTTCCTCCGCTGGTTGTTCCACCAGAAGTGGTGCTACTGGAAGTCGTTCCGCCAGAAGTGGTGCTACTGGAAGTCGTTCCACCAGAAGTGGTGCTACTGGAAGTTGAGGTACTAGAACTGCTGGAACTGGAGCTTGAACTAGAACTGGAGCTTGAACTAGAGCTTGAACTTGGACTACTCGAGGCGGAACCGGCAAAGGGGACATTACCTGGAATAATTAAACCCATGCAAACAGTCGATACTGCCAATATTGAAATACTATTTTTAAATGCAGAACCAAGAGAGATTGTATGCTGCCCACTGGTAAATTTTGATACTCTATTCATAGTTCGAGTTCCGCTTAATTAAGAAAAATATCAAGGTTTTATCTTAGTATATATACTAAAACCATGAATTTGCAAATATCATTTGCAATTTTCAAGTTTTGACTCTAGCACATTTATCGGTTCAATAAAATTGTACCTAGGTACAGTAAAATTATGAAGCTATCTAATACAACGTGAAACTCTGCCAAATTGGCTAGCCTAAGTGTGCAATGATTTTATCGGCCACTCGGAAAGAATTGGCATAAATCGTCCACGTATAGGGTACACTGCCACCGGTAGGCATAAAGCTGCCGTCACTAATGTAGAGGTTTTCTACTTCATGAGCTTGGCAATTTTTATTTAAAACGGAATTTTTGGGATTGTCTCCGAAACGACAGCCACCTGCCACTAAGTTGGTGGGAGGGTCGCCGGCAGCAAATGAGACCACATCTTCAGCCCCCATTTGGCGCAATATGTCGGCTCCTTTTGAGGCCAAATACCAGCCTGATTTGAGATTATTAACATGGAATCCTACCCGTATCTTGGCAACTGGTTTTCCCCACTTATCTTTCATCTCAGGATCAAGAGAAACAAAGCAATCATCGACCGGCGTCCAATCGCTAAAAGCCTCGATTTTAATATATCGCCCATCTTGAAAATGAGCTTTAATCTTACTCTGTAGCTCTCCTCCCCACACTAAACCTTTATTGCCCCATATTTTTCGACTGGCACGAGCGACCGGATTCGGATGTAAATGGACAAAATCGATGGTGCCTCCTTTGATTTTTGGACCGAACTCCTTATCGTCGATGACATACCAGTCTTGTACCGAGCGATTAATAAAGGCACCCGGGTGTTGGGCGATCTCATGAGCTTTTTCCGAGTTAAATGCAGCATAACGTAAACGCCCTGAACCTGCCCCACCTCCGGCAAAGAGGAGGTTTTTTCCGACTTGTGATTGATTATTAGCTAGTCCTTTGGGGTGTTTGGGACCGGGAGAGTTTAATAATAATCGTGAAGTTTCGATAGCCTGGCAAGCTACCACGTAGATTTTGGCATCGACATAATGGCTCATATCCTGATTATCAACATATTCCACCTGAGAAATCTTACCATCACGATCGCTATGAAGTTTGGTTACATGTGAGTGAGGGCGGATCTCACAGTTGCCGGTAGCCATGGCATGATCAAGCAGTGCTGCTCGAGAACTGCCTTTGGCTCCCGTAGCACAACCGTAGGAACCACAATAACCACTATAGGAGCAACTGCTTCTATTCATGTCAGGTTTGGAGAGAATGGCTCTAGGCATGGGAATAGAATGAACGCCAATCTCCTGACAGGCCTGATCAATATACTTAGCGATCGGATGCTCTGCTGTAGGGGGATAAGGGAAATCCTTTGAACTACGGGGTTCCTGAAATGGATGTGTAACCACTTTTCCCGATACGCCGACTACTTTTTCAACCTTATCATAATAAGGTTCCAGCTCATCATAGCTTATTGGCCAATCGACCACATTAGCCCCTTCAATTGGTCCAAAGGTTGAGATCTGTCGAAAATCCACCGGTTTTAATCGATGAAAAAATCCGCTCATAAAATTACTGGAGCCACCAACTACATTACCGTTCCAGAAATTCCAGGAAGAATCGTCGGTGCTCATTTTCCTCCAGCCACCTTCATCTTTTTCCTGTTCTACTACATGGGGCTGGTCTTTAATACTCGGGGTATAGCCATTGCGAAGACAACAAGCCATCTCGTCCTTGGTAAAGTCCTTTTCTTTTAACCAGGGACCTTTTTCCAGTACTAAAACTTTATACCCTTGTTGAGCTAAAGTATAAATAACCGGTCCTGCACCGGCTCCGGAACCAATCACACATACATCAAAGTCATGACTCATTATTTTGCAACCTAATGTTCTTTTATTTTAGTAGAAAATATTTTTGTTGGGTATTGGGGCGAGGAAAGCCGGGAGAGTGGCCGAGCCATTTCCAGCCAATGGCATCGTTATTCGCACCATAAACCGGATCGGTTAATAATGCTTCAATGATATTATTTAAAATTTCGCCTAGCCAACGCTGGCTTTGGCGATTTTTCTCGATGCTCCGCAGTATTTGTTCTTTTTGAGATTCATCAAGCTGAATAAATTTTTGCTTAAATTGTTGTTTTGCCAGAAGGTTTACTTTGTCAATTTGGCTGCGATATATTTGTACCACTTCCGAATTGATTTCAGGAAATGTTAGGAAATTATATAACCAGGCTTTGGCATTAAATTGTGAGGCACCAGGGGCTCCATTTTTAGCTGGAAAGAGGTGTTCCTGTATCGCTGTTAAAGTTTGCCATTGAGCACGACTAAATAAAATAGTCTGTTCTGAGAAAGACTCGGACAATTGTTTTTTATTGGCGGAAATCGGATTAGCGATTAATATTCCACCTGAAAAAAACAGTGAGTTAATTGTGGAAGCTTTAAGGAATGTTCCGGAGCATTGAATTAAAAATTTTCTTCTGTTCATATTCTAATTTTATCCGATATTTAATTCCTAGTTATTAATTTAATGGCAAAAAAAATCCCGGTACCCGACGCTGTTCAAGGGTTTACTTTGTTTGGGTAGAACTTATCGTCTTGGGGAGAACGATTAAACTCAAACAATGAACAGTTACCTCTTATTCTTGTGAGGTTATAGTCATATCACACTTTGGGTACCAGGACTATTTACTTAGACCAGCAAAGAATCGTTTTTGTTTCCCTTTTTTTAATTCTAGGAGTTAAAGTGTACTTTATATCACAGCCAGGAGTCATCATTTTGTCTGCTATTGCGGCGTCGCAGCATCGAATTTCACCTTGATTGGCTATTAAGAATGTTCTAATATTTAAACAATTTTTTAATTATAAAGTTGTCGCGGGTTTATTTATGAAGGTCTCATTGTCACTATTAGTCTTGTTGTTTGGTTATTTTTCGGCTGTTTCAGCTACTCCGGTTGTTTATCCTAAGGTGGAATTGAAAACAGAGGGACAACAATTTATTAGTGATGAAGACGTACAGCAGTTTCAGGATAGTATTCTGATTTTAAAGGAATATACAAATATTCATTTTAGAATGCATCCCGCCTATGCTTATTTACCTAATGATTCTACCTGGTCGCAAGCTTTGGAAAATCAAATTAAACAAAACTTTCCAGTTTTTAATGTCGTTTCTACCGATATTCAAGAGACGGCTAGCAGTCATACTTTAGAAAACAGCAGAAAACTTTTTGATAAGTATAATCCGGAGGTTGTCATTGTTGCTTTGGGTGAAAACGACGGTTTATATGGAAAAGCGATAAAAGAAATTAAAATGTATTTATCCGCAGTAATTCAGATGGCAAAGAATAATAAAGCAACTGTTATTTTGGTCGCTAAACAATTACCTTTTCATTATGGTAATCGTTACGTATTGGAATTTAACAATATGTATTCCAACCTAGCCTCTGAATATAAGGTTCCTTTCATAGCTCAACAGCAAGTTCAGCAACCCTTTCCAATGATGTATCCCTTTAATGGCTGGGGTATACCGTATCGAATTAATGATGCGATATGGCCTGAAGTGAAAAAAGCCATTAAAAAACAAAATGTGTAAGCTATATCAACTTTTATTGCATAAGGACTGTGGATATTCTATAGTGTCTTAATAATAGGACTATAACATTAGTATCCACTCAGTGTAGCGATGGTTTTGGTGTGAAAACACTTCAAATCGGATTAAAATCTAAGCTGCTGATTCGATGCTAGGTAGTTCAAGGAGTATCAATATTTAGCTTAAAATAGGTGGAGCAATGTCTAAGAAAAAAGATAAAGCCTTAGAAAAAAAATTAAAAAAACTGAAACTAAAAAAGAAAAATAAGAGAAAAGCAGAGAAAAAGATTGCAAAAAAAGAAAATAAAAAATTAAAAAAGAAAAAATCTAAATAGTTTGAAACTGAAAAAAGGCTCGCAAAAAAAGCGAGCCTTTTTTTTGTATGGGGTTAAATTAATTTAGAAAAATTAGAGGTTTGTTGGTCCGGCTTGATATAGCGATCAAATATCATACATATATTTCGGATTAATAATTGTCCTCTTGGATTAACTTTTATGGAACTTGAATCCAAATCTATCAAACCATCGGCAACCATTACTTCATAACGTTTTAATTCATCGCTAAAATAGTCATTAAAGTTTATGTCGAACTTTGCTTCTATCTTTGCAAATTCCAGATAAAAATGACAAATTAATTGCATTATCACTTCACGACGAATTAGGTCGTCTTGATCAATTTCCACCCCTCTAAATACTGCTAATTGGTTATTGTCGATACTGGCATAATAACTATCCATATCGCGGTGGTTTTGGGCAAAGCTATTAGCTATGGTACCGATAGAAGTAACGCCAATACCGATTAAATCACAATCGGCGTGGGTAGCATAACCCTGAAAATTTCGATATAACTTACCATTTTTCTGGGCTACAGCGAGTTCGTCGTCGGGTTTGGCAAAATGATCCATACCGATATAGACATAACCCGCATCGGTCAGTTTATCCATGCAGTGTTTGAAAATTTCCAGCTTAACTTCCGGGGCGGGAATATCTTCGGGGTTGATTCGACGTTGTGGTTTAAATCGTTCCGGTAGGTGTGCATAATTAAACACTGAAATGCGATCCGGATCGATGGATAATAATTCATCCAAAGTTCCGTCAAAACTACTTACAGATTGTTTCGGCAAGCCATATATTAAGTCGATACTAATCGATTGGAAATCGTGCTCTCGTGCCGAAGAAAGTGCAGTTAATGTTTGCTCTTTGGTCTGGATTCTATTGACGGCCTGCTGAACTTCCGGATTAAAATCCTGTACTCCCAGGCTCATGCGATTAAAGCCTAGTTCGCGTAATAGTTTAATACTATCACGACTGACTTCACGAGGGTCGATCTCAATTGAATATTCGCCACTATCGTCCTCATGTAAGCGAAAATATTTGCGGGTCTGATCCATTAAGGCACGCATTTCATCGTGACTGATAAAAGTTGGTGTACCACCACCCCAGTGTAGTTGATCGACCATCCGGGAATTCTCAAATAAGGCCGCCTGCATTTCGATCTCTTTATGCACTCGTTGCAAATAGGGAGAGGCTTTGCTGCGATCCTTGGTCACTACTTTATTGCAACCACAGTAAAAACAGACGGTATCGCAGAAAGGTATATGAAAATATAGGGATAAGGGACGTTTGCTTTGATTGGATTTCTCTGCGAACTGTTTATATAGTTCGGGAGTATAGTCTTCGCTAAACTGAACAGCCGTTGGATAAGAAGTGTATCTTGGGCCGGCTTTGTCATAGCGTTTGATCAATTCTTTATCGAATTCAACTTTTGCCATTTGCTACTCGGATTAATTTACAATTTGGATAAACAAAACATTATACAACATATCTAGCTGTATTAGGGGTTACGGTTTGGTAACATTTTTGTTGCTATTATTTTTTCTAAATAAAAGGTCCCAAACACCATGTCCAAGGCGTACGCCGCGCTTTTCAAATTTAGTTTCAGGTCGCCATATAGGACGTTCAATATAACTACTATTAGCAGATTGGTTCACAAAATGCAGATCCTTTTGCATGGTCTCCAACATATGTTCTGCATAGTTTTCCCAATCGGTTGCCATATGGAAAAAACCATTTGGTTGTAGTTTTTGATGGATAAGCTGGACGAACTCGGAGTTTACTATGCGCCGTTTATGATGACGTTTTTTATGCCAAGGATCAGGAAAAAATAGACATACTCCTGATAACGAATTATTGGCAATAAATTGTTGCAACAATAAAATCGCATCAGCATGAAAAATTCGTAGATTTGATAATTGCCTTGCTTCTATACTATTTAAAATACTGCCGATGCCAGGAGTATGAACTTCGATTCCAAGATAATTATTATCGGGATTATGGTAGGCCATCTCTACCAACGAATCCCCCATGCCAAAACCGATTTCCAAAATTAGCGGTGCATCCCTATTGAAGATAGCCGAATAATCGAAGGAATCCGGCCAAGCAGAGAGTTCGGCACCAAACTTTGGGCCGAGGGCATACTTTGACCATAAATGCTCTAATGCACTTTTTTGCCGTGCGGTCATACGTCCGGTTCTCAGCACAAAGCTTTTTATTCGACGCTGTTTAGGATCTTCCATTGTCGGTATTTAAAAGAAAGTGCCGTCTAGGGGAGAAGAGGCTGATGCATAGGCTTTTTTCGGCATACGACCGGCTAAAAAGGCTTCTCGTCCCGCTTCAATAGCTTTACGCATGGCACTTGCCATTAAGATTGGATTTTTTGCTGCCGCTATTGCGGTATTCATTAATACCGCATCACAGCCTAACTCCATGGCAATAGTAGCATCGGATGCTGTTCCAACACCGGCGTCCACTAAAATAGGAACGTTAGCATTTTCAATAATTAAACGTAGGTTATAAGGATTGCAGATCCCCAATCCGGAACCAATTAGTCCCGCTAGAGGCATGACGGCTACGCAGCCGATCTCTTCCAGTTGTTTGGCGATAATGGGATCGTCACTGGTATAGACCATGACATCAAAGCCATCTGCCACCAGTTTTTCCGCCGCACCAATGGTTTCAATAACATTCGGGAATAGAGTTTTGTCATCGCTAAGTACTTCCAGTTTGACTAGGTTGTGACCGCCTAAAAGTTCACGCGCCAGTTGACAGGTTCGAATGGCATCTTTTGCCGTATAACACCCTGCAGTATTGGGTAGGATGGTATATTTATCGGGAGGAATCACGTCGAGAAGGTTAGGCTCATCAGGATTTTGTCCAATATTGGTACGACGAATAGCAACGGTGACGATTTCTGCTTCACTGGCAGCAATGGCATCGCGAGTTTCATCCAAATCTTTATATTTTCCGGTACCAACTAAAAGTCTTGATTGATAAGTCTTTCCGGCTATTGTAAGTGGGTTATCATTAATTTCTACAGACATGTACTATATCCTGTTTTCGGTTTTAGTTTAATGCTCTTCGCCCCAGCGGGCTTGCATATTTTGCGGTAATTTTAACTGATCTAAAATACGCGCTACAACAAAATTGATCAAATCATCAATACTCTGTGGCTGATGATAAAAGCCTGGAGATGCAGGTAAAACGGTTACCTTAAGCTGACTCAACTTTAGCAGGTTTTCCAAGTGTATCGGCGACAAAGGCATTTCTCTGGGGACTAAAAGTAATTTTCGGTTCTCTTTTAGCATCACATCGGCCGCCCGCTCGATTAAATTATTACTGGCACCATGTGCTATAGCCGACACGGTTCCCATAGAGCAGGGGCATATCACCATGGCATCCGGAGCATTGGAGCCACTGGCAACTGGTGCTGTCCATTCCTGAGATTCATAGTATTGTAGTTGTGCCTGGTGGCGGGTCTGACATAGATCAAGAAAAAAGGATTTTAGTTTTTTTTTGCCTTTTGGCAAGATTAAATCCGCTTCTAGTCGAAATACCTCTTTGGCTGCATCAGAGATTAATAGGTGTATGCTTAGATCATATCGACACAATTGTTTCAATAGGGCTAAGGCATACAAACTACCGGAAGCTCCGGTTATCGCTAAGGTAATACTTTTTATCATGCAGTTTGGCTCAATCCCGATATAAGTTTCTGATGTATGCCTCCAAATCCCCCATTGCTCATTACCAAAAGGTGGTCGTGAGGACGGCTTTGGCTAATGACTTGCTTAAGCAATGGCGTTATTTCGGTAAAGGTCGTTAATTTTGTACCAAGTACGTCCTTTAAGTAGTCAAATTTGTCTTCGTAACCGGAAGGTATATAAAGATAAATCTGGTCGGCTTGCTGTAATGATGTAGGTAATTCTTTATTATGGACCTGCATTTTCATCGTATTCGAACGTGGTTCAAGAATCGCAAAGATACGCTCTGAACCCACCTTACGTCGTAAGCCATCAATAGTGGTGGCAATAGCTGTGGGATGATGGGCAAAATCGTCATAGACGGTTATATTATTGACCACACCTTTTATTTCCATGCGTCGCTTAACATTTTTAAATTCTGCCAAAGCATCGATGGCATGTTTTACCGGAATACCGGAATGTCGTGCTGCGGCGATTGCCGCCAAGGCGTTAGCCACATTATGTTCGCCAATTAATTGCCACTGTACCTGGCCGACTGCTTGGTTGTCACAAAAGACAGTAAAACATGAACCGTCTTTTACCCCGTCAGCATTGCGATTAATCTCGCTTTTCCAAGTGGCTTGGCTATTTGTCGAGGAGCTATACTTCTCGTTATGGGACCAATTACCTCGTTGCAAAACATCGAGGACGTTATCATCATTCTCCGGATATATAATAAGACCTTCCGAAGGAATGGTTCTGACCAGATGGTGAAACTGGGTTTTTATCGCCTCCAGATCCTGGAAAATATCGGCATGATCAAATTCGATGTTATTAAGAATAGTGGTACGGGGACGATAATGGACAAATTTGGAGCGCTTATCAAAAAAGGCCGTATCGTATTCGTCTGCTTCAACCACAAAAAAGGGTGTGTCACCTGCACGGGAAGATACTCCGAAATTTTCCGGGACTCCACCAATTAAAAATCCCGGAGCCAGACCGGCATATTCCAATATCCAGGCCAGCATGGAAGAAGTTGTGGTCTTTCCGTGCGTTCCTGCTACCGCCAATACCCAACTATCTTTAAGAATATGGTCTGCCAGCCATTGGGCTCCGGAGGTGTAAGTCAAATTATGATTCAGTACATACTCTACAGCAGGATTACCCCGTGACAAGGCGTTGCCGATAATGACCATATCTGGTTCATCCAACAAAGGCTCGATACCATAACCTTGGGTAAGAGTAATATCATGCTCTTCCAATTGTGTGCTCATTGGCGGATAAACATTTTGATCCTGGCCGGTAACTCGATAACCTTTGTTTTTGGCTAAAAGGGCTATGCCGCCCATAAAAGTACCGCAAATGCCAAGAATATGTATGTGCATTTAAAAGAGTTCCTGTATTGGTTAATAGCGAATTTTAACAGCTAGGCCTTCTCCAAGACAAATTATAAGGGATTGAATATTATCTTTGTCACTTGTAAATACAAGATTTTTTGGTATCGTATAACCCGCTAATATTATTAAAAGGATCAAATATGCTTTGGCTAAAAGCTTTTCACGTGGTTTTTATGGTTTCCTGGTTTGCCGGTTTATTTTATCTGCCGAGATTGTTTGTTTATCATGCCATGAGCGATGATGAAACGAGCAATGAGCGGTTTAAAATTATGGAACGTAAGCTACTCAATGGCATTATGGCTCCGGCTGCGATTTTGACCTTGGCATCGGGGTTATGGATGTTGTTTGAATATGCCTGGGCAGCTTATTCCAGTATGATGTGGCTACACATAAAAATATTTCTGGTGTTGATTTTGCTGGCCTATCATTTTGTGTGCTGGAAAATCTATCAAAGTTTTAAAAATGATGCCAATACCCGCAGCCATGTGTTTTACCGCTGGTTTAACGAGTTTCCGGTATTCATATTAATCGGCATTGTGATATTGGTTATTGTTAAACCAATATAAGTTAAACCAATAATTAGTTTAGCCCATATAGAAGGATTTTAGATGAATAGTAACCCACCTATCGTTCTTTCGCTAGCCGGACATGATCCTTCCGGTGGCGCCGGTATACAGGCCGATATTGAAACCGTTACCAGTTTGGGAGCCAGAATTACTACCGTGGTAACAGCCTTGACTGTTCAAGATACTCAAAAGGTTTACAAGGTGATCCCGGTGGATGCCGATTTGATAAAAGAACAAGCTCGTGCGGTATTGGAAGATATGCCGGTAGCGGCCTTTAAAATTGGGATTATGGGCAGTATGGAGAATATTGAGGCGGTACACGAAATTATTCATCAATATCCTAATATCCCGGTGGTTATGGACCCGATTATTCGAGCCGGTGATGGTTCTCGTCTCTCCAATGAAGATATGACCTTAGCATTTTCCGATCTGATTTTTCCATTAACTACGATTGTTACCCCGAATAGCCATGAAGCTATGTGGTTGGCTAGCGAGGCTGATAATTTGGATTCCTGTGCCCAAGAGTTAATGGATGACGGTTGTGAATATGTATTGTTAACCGGAACCCATGAGAGTACCAAGGACGTGAAAAACTCTCTTTATCATCAACATCGGAAGATAGAGGACTTTTATTGGCAACGTCTGGCTCATGAATATCATGGTTCCGGTTGCACTATCGCTTCGGCTATTGCTGCTTTATTAGCTCAAGGTTTGGATATGTTTAATGCGGTTAATGAAGCGCAATCCTATACCTGGGAAGCATTAAATGCCGGACAGCAAATCGGACTTGGTCAGTATCATCCGGATCGTTTTTTTTGGACGCGGGAAGAATAAGGTTTTTATTGAATGACTTCAATCCAGGGTATTTACGCTATCACCGATCCCGGTTTGATAGCTGATAATCAACTTTATGATGCAGTATCGCAAGCTATAGATGGTGGTTTAGGTGTTTTACAGTATCGAAATAAAACAGCTTCCGAATCACTTCAATTACGGCAAGCTGAGCAATTAAAAAAACTATGTGAATTAAACCAAATCCTTTATTTAATTAATGACAATTGTCAATTGGCTAAAGCGGTGGATGCCGATGGTGTTCATATCGGCAAAGACGATGGTGCAATTACCGAAGCTCGTCAGATACTTGGAGAACAAGCCGTTATTGGTGTTTCTTGCTATAACCAGATAGAAAATGCCAGGACTGCTGAACAGGACGGTGCTAATTATGTGGCTTTTGGGCGGTTTTTTGGTTCTCAGACTAAACCAGACACTGTTCAGGCTTATCCTGAAATGATTAATGAAGCCAAATCCCAACTTACCCTGCCTATCGTGGCTATCGGAGGTATTACTGCAGATAATGCCGGAATTTTGGTTGAAGCTGGTGTGGATGCTTTGGCGGTTATTCACGGAATTTTTGGTCAAGCCGATATAAAGCAAGCCTGTCTCGCACTAAAAGCCCACTTTAACAAGTAAATGGAAAATTTTATTCGCTTGTTAAATAAAAAAAGAAATTCGATAAAGTACATAATATTTTAAAATCAATAACTTATATTTTTTAGTAAATTCTTTTCAAATTATATTGAAATATTTGTATATTAAAGCTTGCTTATATACTTAAGTTGATATATTATAGACCCATAATCTTGGAAGACGGTCTTCCTCGGAGTTAAACACTATATTTTAATGTACTTTATTTTGGAGAGAATAAAATGCAAATCAAGAAATTATTAATAGCTGCGGCTACTGTTAGTACTTTGGCCTTAACTGCTTCTGCCAACGCTTGGTGGGGTGATGATGGTCGTAACGATTGGAACAATAACTGGAATAACAACGGTTATGGTAACGGTTATGGTTCTACAAACGCATACGGTAATGGTTATGGTAGCGGTTATGGTGACGGTTCTACCGATATGGACGGTGACGTTGATGGTGAAGTAGATTTCGCTTTTAAAGCTAAAGGTCGCGGTCGTGGACGTGGTAAAGGTAATGCTCGCAACAGTTACTATGGAAATGCTTATGGTAATGGTTATGGCGACGGTTATGGTTATGGTCGTGGTAACAATGATTGGGACAACAGATATTATGGAAACCAAGGTAACTACTATGGACGTCCATACGGCGGTGGCTATGGTTACCCATACCCTCCTGTAGCACCTCGAGTTCCTGCCCAGGCTCCTGCTGCTCCAGCTAAGTAATGCTATTAGCATTAAAAGAATGCTGTCCCATCTAAATGGACTAGATGGCTTCTTTAAAACCCCGAGATAGTGATTATCTCGGGGTTTTTTTTTGCGTGAACTCAAGTGTTCGTCGCTATAAGACTAAAAATTTCATGGAAATATCATTTTCATTGGCGTAAATTATATTCAAATTACTTAGCTGTCTAATTTAACTAGAGGTTTATATGTCTTCTCTTACTCAGTCATCCGCATGGATATCTTTATCTAATCACTTTTCCAATATGGAAATGGTCCATATGCGTGATTTATTTGCTCAGGATGAGCAACGTTTTGAACGATTTTCCACTCGTGCTGCTGGCTTGTTTCTGGATTATTCAAAAAATCGTATTAGGAGTGAAACGTTACAACTGCTGTTTGATTTATTGAAACAGGAAAAAGTTGAAGATAAGCGTGATCGGATGTTTAAAGGAGCGAAGATTAACCATACCGAAAAACGCGCGGTCCTACATACAGCGCTTAGAAATAGAGATAAACATCCTGTATTGGAAGGCAATGAGAAAAATGTTATTCCAGGGATTTATGAGGTTTTAGACAAAATAGAACAATTTTCCAACCAGGTCCGCTCTGGTGAATGGAAAGGTTATACCGGTAAAACTATTACTGATGTAGTTAATTTGGGGATTGGTGGTTCTGATTTGGGGCCAAAAATGATTGTGAAAGCCTTAACCCCTTTTAATAAACAAAGTAAAAATCCCATCAATGTTCATTTTGTCTCTAATCTTGATGGCAGTCAAATTGCTGATACGCTGTCCAAACTCGATCCAGAAACTACTTTATTTGTCGTTGCTTCAAAAACTTTTACAACACCTGAAACCATGTTTAATGCCACCACGGCACGAGGATGGTTTGTAGCGGCCTGTGGTGATCCAAAATTTATTGCCAAACATTTTGTGGCTGTGTCTACCAATAAAAAAGCGGTGCAACAGTTTGGTATTGATGAAAACAATATGTTTGAATTTTGGGATTGGGTCGGAGGTCGATATTCTCTCTGGTCTGCTATCGGTTTACCTATAGCATTGGCCGTAGGAATGGATAATTTTCATCGTTTGCTATCCGGTGCGTTCGAAATGGATCAGCACTTCTGTACGGCTCCAGTTGAGCAAAACCTGCCCATGTTAATGGCCTTATTGGGAATTTGGTACAACAACTTTTTTTCTTATTCCAGTCATGCAGTTTTAGCCTATGATGAGTATTTACAGTCCTTTCCAGCTTTTTTACAACAGCTTGATATGGAAAGTAATGGTAAACATATTAATAATGATGGCGAAGTGGTCGATTATCATACTGGTCCAATAATTTGGGGAGAGCAGGGGATCAATGGACAACATGCTTTTTACCAGCTTTTACATCAGGGAACTCGGATTGTTCCAACCGACTTTATTGCTGCAATAAATACTTTTAATCCGGCATGTGGACATCACCCCATGTTATTGTCCAACTTTTTTGCTCAAACTGAAGCAATGATGCGGGGCAAGACTGAAGATCAGGTGAAGTCAGAACTGTCGGATAGCAACTTGAGTGTGGATGAAATTGAACAACTACAAGCCCATAAGGTTTTTGATGGGAATCGTCCCAGCAATACTATTTTGATGGATGAACTAAATCCTGAAACCATCGGTGCACTGGTGGCATTATATGAACATAAGGTGTTTGTACAGGGTTGTATTTGGCGTATCAATTCTTTTGATCAATGGGGAGTGGAGTTGGGTAAACAGCTTGCCAAGACCATCCAAATGGAACTAAATGGCGATGAACCGGTGGCAAACCATGATAGTTCTACCAACGGTTTGATTAATTACTACAAGCGGCAAAGAAAGTCAGAGGGTAATGTCCTGTTAAGCAGTGAAAACGATTGGATAAAGTTGCAAGGTTTATTAGTTAATGAGTTCAAAAAGTGAGATACCCCTGTCGCCTTGAAAATGCAAGATTCAGTTGTTTGGGGATATTTAGGTGGAAAATTTTAACTGAAAACAGGTCTTATCCTGGTATGGAATATACTCCAGACTGGCATGATTAGCATCGGCCAACTCTTTGGACATATAGAGGCCTAAGCCGGTACCATTGGTTTTGGTGGTAAAAAACGGTTCGAAAAGATGAGAGGCATTCTCCGCATCAATGGGGTCACCATAGTTAATCACTTGTAATACCAAGCATTGTGTTTCCGTTTCTTCACATATTTTAATAATGACTTTACTTGGCTCCGGACTTTCGTCAGTAGCTGCACTATGAGCTATGGCATTTTGAATTAAATTACCTAAAATTTGTTGCAGTTGTTGGGAGTCGAAGTGAATAGCTACCTGTTTGTCGGTTAAAAATTGAATTTCGATGTTTTCAGTAGAAAACTGTATCTGTTCTAATAAAAAGCTATCCAACCAGGATTTTAAAATTAAGAATTCTGTTTTTGGTTCATTACGGCGACTTAGGCTTAGTACCGTGTCGATAATACCGTTTACGCGTTGAGATTGTTTATCGATAATTTTAGTCAGTCGCTTGTCGATCTCATGAATACTTTCTGATTCTGATAATAATTCCGACGCATGGCTGATCGCGGACAAAGGATTTCTAATTTCATGGGCAATACTTGCCGTTAGACGTCCCAGGGAAGCAAGTTTTAATTGTTGGGCTTGTTGATTAATCTTAGATACATCTTCTAAAAAAATAATAGCATCATTGGATTTCTTTTTCTGCAAAGTAGAAAATTGCGGAAGCAGTTTGATCGAGGTATTTTCCAAAGAAAAACTCTTGGCAAGACTTTCCGGATTTTTTAGCCATTTATGAAAAAGTGTTGCCAAAGTTGGTGAAAAGTCGGTTAGATTAATAAAATTTTGTTGGATATTGTGATTTTTTAATCGATTGAAGAGGCTCAGCGCCGCTTCATTCTTTAATCGGATCTGGCCCAGATTATCAACCACCAACACCGGAGTTTGTAATCGTTGCATGACAAAACCGGCAATATTTTCCATATCGGCCAGGTCTTCTCCTATTTGAGTGGCCAAGGCTTCGGTATCTTGAATTTTTCTAATCAGATAATTGGTTAGTAGAGCGGTAAAAAATAACGTACCTCCAAGGATTCCAGCTTGAGGATAGGCGGTATTAAAACTGTATGATAAAAATAGATAGAATTGATCAAAAAGTAATAAAATCGATGCTAATGCCGCATAAAAATAGGAAAACAAACTGTGTAGAAATATTCCACTGGCTGCTATAGGGATAATCAGCAATAGTCCAACGCCACTGGATACGCCCCCGCTGGAATGCATTAAAAACAAAATGACGCCGATATCGAAAATAAGATGGCCATGGGATTGGAAAGGAAAGGACGGCCAACGCTTTCGAATGGTAAATATAATGATGATGCCGGTAATCAGATAGCCCATGCTGACAATATGGAACATTTCTGGGTCCATAATGCCAAAAGGGCTGAGTTTAAGATCAAAGTAAAAGAAACTGACAAATAAAGCGGAGACTAAAATCCGAAAAATATTAAGAAAATAGAGTGGTCGCCAGTCATATTTTCGGATTGCCTTTGTCATGTTTAAACGTTATTTTGTTTGTCTTTATATTCTTGTAGATGCTGATAGCTGCAAAAATAGAGTTCATCTTTTTTGATGCTTTCATTTTCAGGAATATGCAAACCACATAATGCACAAGGCTTTACATCCTTAATTGGATAGCGTTTTTTTTGTTTGACCTGCTGCTGAGTTTGCTGATGAAGTTTCATCTGGCGCCGAAAAAAACCATAGGCCAGCCAGATCAATAAAAAGATGGCTAAAATAAATATCAATCTTGCCATTTAAAAATCCTTTAAAATTTTAATGCAGATATTGTACGACGGAATTAAATTGGAAGATACAGTAATAAAACAGCTTCGTTTCGAGATGAACTTTTTGTCGCGGATTAGTTTTCATCGACATGCTCTTTCAAATATTTAAATAATAATCGAGCACTTTTAGGGGCTTGCTGTTTTTCCCGTTCTTTGTTGGCATTCCTAACCAATTGGCGAAGATAAGAACGTTCCATAAAAGGGTATTCAAGTAATAGTTCGTTAATGGCTTTATCTCCATTGCCGAGAATATTATCACGGAGTTGTTCCAGATGATGGAATTGCTTGGTTTCCTGATGCAGACCATTTTCATAGTCATTTAGCTGTTTGTTGATTCTATCAACTTCCTCGCTTGGTATTTTTCTTAGAATTTTCCCAACATACTGGCGATGGCGTTTTTGGGCACTATGACTATGTATGCTTTGAGCTGCTTCATAAGCTGCAAACAATGTTTCATTCAGTCCAAAGTCTTTTATAACCTTTAGCGGTAGTTTGCATAATTTTTCTCCCAAATCCTGTAGAGCCAGCATTTCACGTTTAATCTGGCTTTTACTGATCGGTTCGATTTCGTCGTTTTCTTCGAGGGAGTTATCAGAGGAAAAATTGTTCAAAAGTTTGGTTCCTTAAATTGCTCTTGCATATTTGAGCACGTATTTTACAATGTATCAACTCTTAAATCAGGAAATCCCATGTCAGAAAATATTGTTGTCAATGATCAACCCAAACAGGTACAAAGCGATTCTAAAGTCACTATCCACTTTTCACTTACTTTGGCCGATGGTACTCCGGTAGACGGTACGCCGGATGGAGAACCTATGACCTTTACTATGGGGGATGGAACAATGATTACGGCATTTGAAGATATGATCCTGGGAATGGGAACCGGAGAACGGCGCCAATCCAGTATGGAACCTCGGGAGACATTTGGATATCCCGAGGAAAGTAATCACCATTGGATTGAAAAAGAGAAGTTTGAAGGTTTTGGTGAGATCAGTGAAGGACTAATGGTCGAGTTCGACACACCATCCGGGGACCATCTTCCAGGAATAATTTTAGAAATTCAGGAAAAACAGGTTTTGGTTGATTTTAACCATCCGTTGGCCGGTCATGAAGTGGTATTTACGGTGGAAGTTTTCGAGATTCATGGATAATTTTATCTCCCAAGCTCTGATTAGAGAGCAAGTAAAAAATGCCCTTCAAGAGGATCTCGGCTATGGCGATTTAACCGCGGCATTGGTTCCGGCAGATAAACATGTCGAAGGGCAGTTAATTGTTCGAGAAAATGCAGTCCTATGCGGTCAAAATTGGTTTGAAGAAGTCTTCAAACAACTGAATTCGGAAATTAGTGTTACTTGGCAATATAGTGATGGCGACGTTTTACTGCCGGATCAAATGGTCTGTAGCATAGCTGGAAAAGCCCGTGATATTTTAACCGGGGAAAGAACCGCCATGAATTTTTTGCAGACCTTATCAGGAACGGCGACCGTTACACGACAATACAACAATGAACTAAAAGACAGCAATACTCGCCTGTTAGATACACGAAAAACCATACCAGGGTTACGTTCGGCTCAAAAATATGCGGTACGTTGTGGTTCCGGTTTTAACCATCGTCATGGATTGTTTGATGGCGTATTAATTAAGGAAAATCACATTATAGCCGCAGGAAGTATAAAACAGGCGGTTACAGCGGCACGAAATAGTATTCCCCATGGGCTCAAGATAGAAGTGGAAGTTGAAACTTTGGAAGAAGTTCAACTGGCATTGGATGCCGGTGCCGATATTTTATTATTGGATAATATGTCTCTGGAAATGTTACATTCGACGGTATCGCTCAATCAGGGGCGAGCCAAATTGGAAGTATCCGGTAATGTTACCCTGGATAATTTAAAACAGCTGGGACAAATAGGAGTGGATTATATTTCCGTGGGAGCAATTACTAAACACCTTAAAGCCACCGATTTTTCGTTAAGATTTTAGTACTTTTAAATTGCTCCCTTCAAATCAATTTCGGAACTATTACCGAGCATTCGATTCTGAGTTAATTGATAAGGAGCAGGGTTGATAATCGGAGTTTCCTCTAAAATGAGGTTTTTCAATAGTTCGCATGAAGCATAGCCAATTACCACACCATTTCGAAAATGACCGGCATTTAAATAAAGGTTTTGTAACTGGGGATGTTCGCCAATGTAAGGAATACCGTCAATGGAACCCGGGCGTAAACCGGCCCATTGTTTTTCAATAGGGTAGTCAGCCAGGGCTGGGATAATTCGGATCGCTTCCTGTTTTAATTCGGCTAAGGTTACTTCGCTGGTTGTCTTGTCAAAATCTTTAAATTCCAGAGTGCTTCCCAATACCACATGACCATCCAGTCGAGGAATAATGTAACGCCCTTTACTTAGAACGATTCGTTGCACCATTTTGGGTGGTGCTTTGAAGACGATCATCTGGCCTTTTACTGGAGCTATACGTGGAACCTCGAGCACGCCGTCGAGTAATTTGGCACTCCAGGCACCACCGGCAATGATCACTTTTTCAGCATGAAATTCACCTTGACTGGTTTTGACTCCGACAACCTGGTTGTTTTTAATCAAAAGATCGGTCATTTGGGTATTCTGTTGCAAGTCAATATTGGGAGTCATTTCCAACATTTTTTTAAATGAGCGTACCAAACGAGGATTCCTAACTTGGCCAATATTGGCGGTAAACCAACCTTGAGAATTGAGTTGGTTTAATGATGGTTCAATTTCAAAAAGTTTCTTTTCCTTTAGGGGTTGCAGGGTATAGCCATATTTTTTTATCCAGCTTTGTGCCTGCTCGAGTTCATCATCTATATCCAGATAGAGCAATCCACTTTGGGTATATTCGGGATCGATTCCGGTTTCATCCTTTATTTCGCTTAAAAGTGTCGGATATTGTTTTTGACTCCATGCTGCTAATTGGCTAACGGGATCGGAGTAACGCCAAGGATACAAAGGAGATATAATACCGCCACCAGCCCAGGAAGATTCTTTACCGGCATAACCTTGATCGATAATGGTGACGTCACAGTCGGCTTTAGCCAGTAGACGGGCTGTCAACATGCCGATAATGCCGGCGCCAATAATCAGAACTTGTTTCATATCTTGACCTTGAATAGATAAGAATAACGCAGATAATAATGCCTTCCACGGGTTTCCGATAGCGTCCTTCATTCACGCTTATCAAAAACAATCCTTGGAAAATAAACCAGCTTAGGATAGCAGCCAAAAAAATCGGTGCAAGCTTTTTTTCACCCGTATAGATAGCTTTCGCTAGCAGATATATTGCCCACAAAAATAACGGTAGCCATATAAATCGCATGATATTACTGAAATACTCAAACAGGTGTTGGTCATTTTCATCCGGCCAGGAAGTACCAAAAAAGAGAAAGATTAAGTTTTCCTGAACTAAAGGAAAATATTTTACTGGAGATGACAATAACCTTTGTTTTTCTGTCTGCCAGGATTGAGCCAAATTTTCCAAATCGATACGGATTTTAACCTCTCCGTCTCGATGAGTTTGCCAAACGGAAAATGGAAAAAAAGGATAAAGGCCGATTGATGGGCTGCCGAATCCATAAATAAAGCCATAGTCGCTACTGGAGTAATATTCCACAGAGATGGTTTTTTTGCCAGATTTGGCGTAAATCTCATTTAGATGGGACTGACCGAAGGGGAGCAACATTCCACTTCGTTCATAGGCACGAAAACTTATTGCGGTAAAGATCAAACTTACCATAGCAATAGCAAGCAGGGCCGTTTGCATTTTACGTTTTTGATGAAACCAAATCCATAATAAAACCAATGCCCCCATGGGAGCACAAATAGCACGGGTTAGACTACAGAATATCCAGAACAACAACGCCAGTAAAAAGGCCTTATGATCCTGTCGGCGATAGCTACGAGCACTAAACCAGAAACTAATGCCCAGTAAAGGTAATATGAGAGTCTCGCTCATAAAATAGCTATAAATACCGATCCAGGAGGGTAGCCAGGCCAATATGGCCCATCCGGTTAAAGCCAATTGTTTAGACGCTAGAATCTCTCTAAGGAAACGATACCATAGCCAAGGAGTAATGACTGATAATAGCCCGCTATATAAGGCCGTTAACTCCGGAATATCGAGTGTGAGCTTGGCCACAAAACTAAGCCAGGCTTGATAGAAAACCGGATCGATTAAAGCTAATGGAGGAGTATCTGTTCCAGTGGATGCATATTCCCACCAACGTCCGGGATCGCTCCATAAGGCATCGATGGGATTGTATATAAAAGGGGTAGTGATACGAATAAGTGAAGCGCTAATAATCAATAACCATAGCATTAGGTTAATATGATTGGCAGGAATTGAAAATGATTCACTGAGCCTATTCATTGCGCTTTAGGAATGAGCTTGTTTTCAATTTAGAAACCCATCCGGGACTCCATCGGGGACTCGATCCGGGAAGAAATCGATAGGGAACTATTTTTTGATAATGACGAAAAGCAGGGTCTTGTTGCAGATGCTTTTCTTCCGTAATACCGCGTAAAATATAAATTAAATTCCATATTAATAAGGATGAAGCGGCCCAGACATTCGTTAGAACATGGGTATTATCTATCCACCAGGCCAGATTTTTAGCCGTATAAGCCGGATGCCTAAAATGGCCATAGGGACCGTGTCTGATTATACCGCGATTGGTTAAATTGCTAAACTTGAATCCCAACGCTGCGGTCGCCCAGACATAAATAAAAAAGCAAGCCAAGATTAGTGGCATTATAACCATTAGCCCCAGCTCGGAGGTAATTAATTGTTCCGTTTGAAATCTACCGTAACCAATAAATTGATCGGTAAAGCCGGAGTTCATTGGGGGATAGCACAGTAGGACCACGAACCAACCATATAGGCTCATATCGACACTTTTGGTGCGATTGTCCAACCAGCGGCTGGCAATACTATAGCCGATAATGGCCAAGCCCACGTCCACGACAAAAATAAGATGAAATAGCATTAAATAAATACTGTGATATTGGCGAAAAAAACTTCTGTAATTAAAGCTATCTGCAGTAATTTGATTAAGGGCATTGGCAAAGCCATTATATTCCAGCATTAAAAATTTAGTCATTAGGCTTAAAAAAAAGAAATTGACTAGAAATACCAGAATGATTTTTTTAATGCGGCGATTTTTTAAATAATAAAAGTGTGTTTTGTTTGAACTGAAAAGAACCAACGCTCTAATGGCAATCAGCGTTAAGATGGCATAGTCATTAAATTCATATTTAAAGTGACCTTTATATCTTAAGGTCAGATATATATAGGGAAAACCGAAAAGCAAATAGAGATACAATAGATAAAGATAAAATAGCCGGGTACTGTTAAAACTGGCATCTTGAAAATAGTAATGGTGGGACACGAAAAACCAAGGAATAGAAATCAATCCCAAATAGACTATGTAGCGGGATAAAGAAGAAAGCCATAAGTGTCTTTGATTGGGTCTATTGTTTCCTTCTATTTTAAAATAGCCTGAGTGTCTATTTTGAAACCATTCATGGCATAACATGGCCAATATCGTTAGGGCAACGATAATGGTTAGTTGTTGTTCTATGTCCAGGCTAATGGAGAAATGGCTGACAAAAAAATAATTGCCAAAGGCCAATAACAATAGTACCAGCGCTCCCGTATAACCCGATTTGGACTGATAGGGACGCGAATCTGTCATATATTAGTCGGTTAAAAAACCTTGGGAATTAAAACGGATATAGGGATTGCTGGTATCATCCAGGTCAATATTGATTTGGCCTTGGCTTTGTTGGGCATGGTATAAAATTAAATCCCCTCCGGCAGAAAAGTGGGCACTGTTTTCCATTGTTCCTGCTCCGGTATTATCAATAAAAACAATCCAACCCTGTTCAAAAGTGGTTGAGGTACAACCGGTACCGGTTGTACTGGGACAAATGGTTACTGCACTGCCGCGTTTAATCGCTTCGGAGCGGGCCATTTTAATGCCATTGGTCAAGGTTTGAGTTTCGGCCAGCATGCGGTTATTGGAGATCATCTCATTAAAGGAGGGCATGCCGATAGCGGCCAGTATCGCTAAAATAACCAAGGTTACCAATAACTCGATAAGGCTAAAGCCATTGTCGAGAGGATATTGCTTGGGCAAGATACGATGTGGAGTCTTGGACATTTTATTTTTATCCGTTATTGTGGGGTGATTGCATCCAACATTTGCCCTTCGCTGGTGCTGAAAGAGTCTCTAATACGAATGCATTCATGTACATAATTAACTTTTAGTCTTCGGTTGTTTTTAACAAAGATTTTTCCCAATAATTGTTTTTTGGCGTGTTGGGGATTATCGGCAAAATGATTCATAATTCTGGGATTTCCACTGGAAAGACCAACATGACATTTGTAGTCGTTTTCTGCCGTGGCCGATACGGGTAAAAATAGCGAAAAAAGTACCATCCAAAAGGTAGTGCGTTTCATAATTGTCATACCGATATTATTAATTGCCCCAGCAGTTGCCATCGGTGCCGGAGGTGTTAGTGGAGCCCTTTGTTTCAGTAGAGTTATAGGTAATGGTGGCACAATCGTTGTCATTTGCCTGACTATCCTGAGGCGTCGCTGTCAAGGTATAAGTACCGGTTGGGGTCGCTGGAGTTATTGAAATGCAATATAAACCTTCTTCAGAAGTCGCTTCGCCTGCTGCACAATCACCTTGGGGTAAATCTAATCCAGTACTACCTAAAGCACCATAAACCCGATTATCAATAAAATATTGAATCTGCTGGTTGGCGATATCGGTTAATTTATTGGTCGCATCGGCTCGTTTGGAACGTAAGATATAACTTTGATAAGAAGGTACCGCTACGGCTGCTAAAATCGAGATAATGACAATAACGATCAATACCTCAATTAAAGTGAAAGCCGCTTGTTTATTATTTTTTGTTATCGTTTTGCTTTGCATTAATCCTACTCACTATTTTTAAACCAGTAATGTATTTTGGTCGAAGCGGTTCCCGCCCAGATGGGATCGCTACCGGGTACAATATAAATATCGTCATCTCCCGCAGGGATAATAATCGGGGGTGTTTCCGGAATGCCGCCGCCAGTCTGAGGAGTGCTTTTATAGCGATCCGTAACACTATCAACGCTTCCACTGTCATTAAAGTCTACCGAAGCTTTAGCAGTATGTAAATCAATTGCATAAATATAGCTATTGCCACCGAGAGCGGAACAGGGATCATTTAAATTTATCGTTGGACTAAACGAAGTAAAAAATACCGTACCATTAATGGTGACGGATGAACCTAAGTTTTTTTCCTTATCTCCACTGGCGGACAGATCCAATCGCCAGCCGTTGGAAGAGTATGCAGTAAGGGCGGCACTAGTGACATCGGTTAAATTACTATTCGTTAAAGAAGAAGGATTGACTTTACAATAGGCATCGTAATCTTGTTGAGTGGTATCGGACTGACAGGTTGAGCTAAATTTATAAGCAGTGACATTCGTGTCTCTTAACATATAAAATCGATTGGTGGTGTCCTGTTCATTGGGGTTATTTCTGTGTCCGCTACCCAAGAGTAGCGCATCAAAATTACCGTAATCGTCGCGAGTCTGGACAAAGTCGATCTGGTTAAAAAAGCGTCTATCATTGGCCAGCCCACTTTCATCCCCTCGCCCTAAATTGGCAAATTTAAAAATGGACCAGAACAATCGACTGTCGTTAGTATAAAGATTCAGACTACCTCGAGTATTATAGGTCGGATCGGGGTTGGTGTCGTATGCGGTATTGACATCCTGATTAAATAAGTCCACTCGCCAGACATTTCCCCCGCTATCGGCCAGATAAATTCGATCCAGAATACCGTCGTCATCAACATCAACTGCCTTGGGGGTGGCTGGTATACTGTCGTCCAAATTGGCTTCATAGAGAGTGGTTGTCGTAGAGGTCCCACTGCCGTCTAAAACCGACCAGATTAAGTCGCCGGTATACAGATCGACCATAAATAGAGCATTGCCTTGGTCATCGGCTGTTCCAATCGTTTGATCGGTATCCTTATTGGTATCATAACCACCACTAAAAATCGCCACAGTTTTTGTTTGAATGTCGCTGCCATCAAAATATTTAACATCGCCAAATTCTACGTCGCTCCAGGTCTGTTGCATATCGGCATGGGTATATTTCCACAAAAAGCTGGGATTGTCGGGATCGGTAATATCAATGGCATAGTAGTATGCACCGCCGCGTCGCATGCCAAATACGATAATCACCTGATCGTCACCCTCTCCGGCATCGACGGTATCGCCATCGCCGTTCAGATCGCCGTCTAATTGACTATCACCGTTACAATCAAGGCTTTTTGCACAAATATTTCCATCCTGGTTTTTATCATCAATATATAAGGATACGGAAGAATCTAATCCATAAGGATGGGAAACGGAGGACGAATTGGCTTTTAACAGGGTTATATTGCTTAATAGTTCCTGAGGGATAAAGGCCCAGCTTTCCGAGACAGAATCATTTGTGGTATGTCCGCTGGCACTGCTATTGCCAGAACCACCTAAATCATCCTTAAACAGGTGTAAAAATCCGGCATTAGTACCGATTACCAAACGGATATCGGAAAATATTCCTTCATAAGATGAGGAATTTTGTCGCTTGCCGTAATTAACCACTAAAGGTTTGGAATGTAAGGCATCGCCCATTACCCAACGGGTATCGGAAGTACTGCTATCGTCATCTTCGTCATCCACATCCTGCCCTAAGGCCCAGTTGATCAAGGTGTTTTTTTCGGTATCATCGGCGGCATTAAACATGGAATAGCTTAAGTCGGTATTTGTAGTATTAAAAGAGCTAAAGACATCCTGGGTACTGGAATCGCTATCAGTATCCAAATTGACATAAACCGTGCGAGTAGAATAGCTGCTAATGGATGCCCCGGCTCCGCCTACCTCGATTTGATCCGTATCGGCACTACTACTCCAAATACTTTGTACATTATAGCTGTTTCCATTGCCATCGGTATTTCCATTGGCAATCGAAATCACCTTACCGGTTGAGTCATAAACAATTTTTTCATTAACATCGATAATTTTAAATTCCAGTTTGGGTGTAGTACCATCGGATTCATAACCGTTTTGCACAATATCCAGGCGATATTTTTTTAAATTTCCGGACCATCTCGGACGTTCCGAAGGCTTTAAAAAGGAGTTGTAAACGTAATCCAGAGAACGGGCGTCGTTAGTCGCCGAGCTTCCTGTCCCAGGACTGGTAAACGTCGTGGTGGCATCGTTGATTTCACTAAAAATACTTTCAAAAGCCTCTGCCAATTCATCGGCATTCGTGGCTTGATAGTAGGTTCCACCGGCATTTTCAGCAGCGTCTTCCAATAAAGTTTGATTGGTGGTAAAACCCACTGTGTGGGTGATAATATTTTGATCATCATTGCTAGTATCGCCATCCAAATCGTTTTCGTACATATATTGTGTTAATTCATCCAGGCATTGGCCATGATCGGTATCGCAATTCGTACCGGTTAAAGTTTCTATTGCGCTATGCGCATCTTCATCTCGAGTTGGAGAGCCATCGGTCATTAAAACAATAAAGTCACGTTGGCAGGAGAGATCATCGATGGTTATGCTGCCGTCATCATTTTTATCATTTTTTAAAAAAGAAGCGTCTTCAAACACCGGAGAATAATAAGTCCCACCGGATTGAGCGGATGAATCGGATGAGGGACTATTGGTTGGACTGCGGTTTTCTCCATCATAGGCAGGAGCTGAACCTCTGTAATACAAATAGGCTTCATACATGGTTTCCTCAAGTGGGGTATATCCGCCGGATTCCAAATCGCAAATAGTCCGGGTTAAAGTACTGGATGATGGTGACGAACCGCTCCATGAGCAGCTACCGTCACCACTATAACTAAACGAGTCGTTTTGCGTTCCGCGGGTCGTAGCGGTTAAGTCCTGAATGGCAAAAACCACACGACCGCCATTATTGGAATCCGAACCGGATGAGTCGTCATTATTATTGAAGACCATTAATCCGATATCCAAATCAGCATTACTTGCTTCATGTACCACGGCCAGCAGGGCGTTTTTGGCGACACTCATCCGGGACACGTCGGATGTTCCGGAGCTGTTGTCATGATCGATATCTTCGGTATCCATGCTTCCGGAAGTGTCAAAAATAAATAAGACTTTAGGATCAGGCGATTCTATATTGCTACCTAAAAATACCTCGGTATCATCGGCACAAATGGGGGACGACAAGATAAGTGTGATTAGCAATAGGTAAAATAAAGTTAGATTTTTGATCATTACTAAAAAACTCCTAATTAACCTTGTATATACGAGGATACTTTTATTTTCCTGTTCCCACTTGGCGACAGACTCCACCCCAAACCGTGGCATTAGCTCCACTGGTAGGGTAATCGTATCGGGAATCGATAATATAATTTTGGCACTCCAGCTTCTCATAGGAGTTGCCTTTAATGGCTCTCAAGCTGGCGCTATTGGGAATACGTCGCAGAGCAACGGCCAAATCACTGCTGGTGTCGTTACCCGCGGTGGTACCGATGGATAAAACGCCGTTGTCCACCGAACAGGTATCCTGATCCACATCCGTAAATGGTGATACATTTTCCGCATCGTAGCTTTTGTCCCAATCAAACTTAACACTGGGATCGTCTTCGGTTTCCGTCATAATGGTGTATTTATTGTCAAAAGGATTATTGTCCGTGGTTCCGGAACGATTTTGATCGCCCAGGCACATAACCGCATCCAAACCGGCCTGAGCAGCCTGATAAGCCAAATCTTTCTCTTGAACATTAGCGGCACTTTTGAGTTCGACAAAACTATTATTCATGGCCGATAAACCAATCACGGTCAAGGACAATAACATAATCAATGAGACAAAAAGCACCACGCCGGTTTGCCTGGAAAATGTAACGGGAGCAGTTTTCCTTGCTTGATATGTCATGAGTTTTCACCTTTCTTCTAATCCGGCTGAGCCGGATAAGAGACTAAATACTGCCCGGATCATTTAATATACCATACCAGTTATTACGTAAAAAAACCGTAGATGAAAATACTTTACGGTGATAATTGACATCAGTTGGCGACACGGCAGTTGCTCCGACCGTATAGGTTTTGCTGTCCGTATAAGCTAAATCCCGCTCGCTACGTGCTAAAATAAAGATTTTGACTTCCACCACATCGTTCCAAGCGGCATTGGTTGTAATTGCAGAGGCATCGGTAAAGAAATCGACTACGCCGTCTTGGTCATTATCCACGCCATAGGAAAACTGCATATTTTCAATCCCCGCCTCAGTATGGCTGGAACAAGAACCATCGGATTCTAGTTCCGGACCAATTAAAACATGGGTTTCCCAAACCGAATAGTTGTTGGCGGCATCCCAAACCAAGGCTTGTCTAAGCAGTCGGTTTTGGCAGACATAGTAAATATGGGAATAGTACTTCCAGTTCATATTGGTGGCCGAAGAAATACTCGAACCCATACCGTCGGCGACAAATTCACCGGTGGTTTTCCCGGAACGGATATAAACACTATCGCTATTTAGAGAGCCGTCATCCGTGACACTGCCTCTAACGCCTCTAATACTAATATAGTCGCTGCCGGCGGTTATGCCTGCTAAACAACCGACTTCCGGATCGGCGGAAGCCTGATTGCCCCAAATTGGATAATTGGTAGACGTCGAAAACTGAATATTATTTCCGGAGTCCTGACAAAGCGTATTATTAAAGGCATCTCGATAGCTAATGGTGTCCCGACTGGTTAAACCTCCGTAGTATCCGGCATTGACCAGATCATCACGAATAATCGCCATAGCAAAACGAATATTGCTATTGAGTTCTATCATACGGTTATTATTGTTATAGGCTTTTTTATTATTATTAAATATAGAAATTAAAAATCCGGTTAAAATAATACCGATGCTAACGGCCACTAAAATTTCAACTATTGTAAAACCGTGATTTTTTTTATTAATCATTTAAAGCACCGTAAATACTGTAATGGAGCGACGTGTATAATCATCGCTACCAGTTCCGCAAGAAGTTGTGTCAGTCGCTTTGGCATTGCCGATGCTATCCCAGGAAATGATAACCTGGATCTGATTATTATCTACTTGAATACAGCCACTGGGGTTTAATAAACCGCCGGTATTGGTGGAACCTTTTAATTCTGCCGTGCCAATTAAAGCTTCTTTCCACTCCCAGAGATCACGTGAAATTTTTTCACTTACAGAGCAGTTGAGAGCTGCAGTACATTCGTCGGCTACACTACTTGGATTTGGAGATGAATCTGGGTCTTTATAACCAATGGGATTACTACCAGTCTCATAATCATCCAGATCGGCCAGCGGAGTAGAGCGCATACGGGCAATAATATCGTCGGCTAAATAGGTTGCGATTGTCCGTTGAGCAGACTCATAATTGGACTGTAAGGACACGGTTTGCATTTGTGCCACGCCCAATAAACCAAATCCCATCACCAAAATAGTGATTAATATTTCAATTAGAGTTAACCCTTGTTGATGACAAGGGCTAAATTGTATGGAATGGCAACGATTCATTGGCAATTTTACTTATATCCAAACTTGTTCACAGTTTAACGGTTTTATCTCAAATAATATGGTTATTGATGAAAAATTTTTTCCTAAAAAAACCTTAATCAAAAAATTATTTATTCCAGCATTCTGCTGTGGAAGCCGAACCGGCTGAACCTTGAGCTCCTGTATTGGTAATGGTAAATGCTGTACATTCGGTATCTTGAGCTTGCGCTCCTTGTGCGGTCGCCGTAACGGTAAACGTTGTGGCTGCTGTTGCCGTGGTAATTCGGTAATGACCTTCTGCAGAATCGAAAGCGGCCTGTTCACAACCGGTATAGATACTATTGTTATTGATTGAACAGCGTTCCAAGGCTTGAGCTGCTTGGGCTAGAGTGCCCATGGCATCGGTACGATTTCCCTGTCGTACATATTGCACATAAGAAGGATAAGCTACGCTACCCAATACGGCAATAATAACGATAACTATCATGACTTCTATCAAAGTAAAGCCATGGGACTGTTTTAGTTTTAGGCTAAGTTTTGGAATTGACATTCTTTTATTTCTCCTAGTCTTCGTCAACATCCCGGCCAAAGCGATCTTTGCTTTTTACCTGTTTGGGATTTTCATTCGCTCTACTACACTTCCCACTTGGACAATGGGGTTCGTCGTAGGGATATGAATATGGATATACTTTGGGTATAGGACGTTCCGATTTTTTACTTTTATCTGCATATACATTTGTAGATAAGATTACCATTAACACACCAATTATACTAAGAAATAACAACTTAAGACGGTAGCTTTTCATTTTTTCTCTCCAAAATTGAAGTGCCTTAGCCAAATCTGGCTAAGGCATTGCATCTTTATTGTTTAAAGTCGGCATTATCGGAATCCCAATATTCGCCGGATTCGCGCCAGTAAGTACCTTGTACGCCTTCTTCAGGTGCAAGGTCCACCAACTCTTCACGAGTAAACGGATTTTCCGTACCAATTAAAACAATCGGTGGAGAATCGCCTGGTGGTATAAGAATTGAAGGTGAAGGAGGAATACCGCCATGTTTTAGCGTTTTATATCTATCGGTTTTATATTCCAGGGTATCATTGTCATTTAAGTCTAGTACCGCTTTGCCATTTTCCAGATTAATCACATAGACTCGTCCGCTACCTTGTGCTGCCTGGCAGACATTGGAAGTTGACACGGGAATATAACTACTAAAGATAATGGTGTTGTTAAAGGTAACTGTTTTACCCAAAATCTTTTCACCATCGGTTTCCAATTGGATAAACCAACCGGTAAAGTTCATTTTTTCCAGATTGGCTTCCTCTTCAGCGAATTCAGCATCGGATTGACCATCATCTTTAATCCCATCGGGTACATTTTCCGGTTCGGTTACGTCCAAAAGTCCGCTTTCATAAATTTTTGTATAGGAAATGCTATCATCCTCGGCGCGTGGTGCATCATATATATCGGTGGTGCGTAATAAGTAGAACCTATCGTCGACCACCATATCCAATGGATGACTACGCCAACCGGAACCAATCGCAAGGTTTAATACATCCTTACCATCTACTAAACTCAAGGAAGCATCAATAGAATAGAAGAAGCGACGATTATTGGCATCGGATGCAGCAGTGCTTAGATCGGCTATTACAGCACCACTAATAATATCGCTCCAAGAACCGTTGCCATTATCTACATCAAAACGCCAGATTTGACCGCCCATATCTCCGACGTAGAATTGATTGACCAGACCATCACCGGTTAAATCCAGTACTTTAACATCCGATGGAATACTATATTGCATATCACTTAAAGTAAGGTTCAAGCCGCTGGAGAAATCAGCGCTATCACTAGGACCTGCGGTCCAAAGTCTTTCACCGGTATCTGCATCGACAATATAGATGGCTCGTCCTTGGGAATCCCCTGCTCTCTGGGTTTTGCTATCCTGAGTCGTATCATAACCGCCAGCAAAAATTAAAACATCTTTTTCAGTACTGCCGATTTTAATTTTGGTTTTAGTCATTTCCGACCAACTTTGACCTAATTCCATGAAATTACCGGTGCCACCGTTAATCTGCCATTTCAATGTGGGAGTGGTGCTGCACGGATTGGTCTTACAACCGGATACATCCAAGGCATAATAGCTTCTGCCACCGCGCCGCATGCCAAAATAAACATAGGCATGGTCACCGGTATTATTACCGTCATCGTCGATATCATTATCTTTATCATGATCATTAATCCAGAATGTTATATCGCCATCTATTCCGTATGGATGGGTACCTAAAGTGTCTGAATATAAGGTATTTTGGTTAAGTAATAATTCTTGTGGCATAAAGGCAAAGATCTCTTTACCGGTGCCAAGCCCAACAGGGCTAGTGGTTACCGTATCATTGGCTGCATCGATTATTCGCAGAAATCCATCATTACTACCGACAAATAGTCGTAAGATAGGTTCTTCATCGTCACCGCCATAGGTTATTAAGCCTGGATGAGAATGTAGAGGATCTCCTAACCATTTACGAATATCATTGGAACTATTGGCCACATCTACGCCCCGAATCCAACGCAACAAATCATCGTGGTAACTATCACTTTGACTGCTAATTCCCAATAAAGCCTTGGTAATGGTATCTTTATTGTCCTCATGAATTTTTACCAGATTAAGATCATTGGTGCCGCCTATATTGGTATAAATGTGTAAATCGGCGTCCGTGGCTGCTCCATCTGGTCGAGAATTGGGTATCTGTTCTGCCACACCACCTTTCGCCACTTCATTGCCATCAACAATGGTAGACCAAAAACTCTGAGCATCTTCTTCAAAGAATCCAGTCGTTTCACTTACTGCTGATTCAGCGTCGTCGGTGGAAGGATTATCGGTATGGTTGGCGTGTTGTCCGACTATCTGTGCCACGCCTTTGGTGGGATGGGTCGGATCATTTTCATCATAAGGATCGACGATTTCCAAGAGATATTTCTTTAAATTACCATCCCATTGGGCATGTTCGCCGGGTTTAAATAGTGAGAAGTACACTTCATTACGATGGAACAGACGATTAAACTGGTTAACCGTAGCACCGGGAGAAACGAAGGTGGTATCGACACTAATAATTTCGCGTAGAATAGTTTCAAAAATACTGGTTAATTCTGAAGTGTCTCCGCTAGCCTCAAAAAATGATCCTCCGCCGTCGGTTGCCACTTTTTTAATCCAGTCAGATGCAAAGGCAAAACCAATCGTGTAAGTCACGACATTCTGTTTATTAAGAATGGTACTGTCCAGATCATTTTCATACATCCATTTGGTTAATTCAGGACCACATTTTCTGCCATAGCTATTAGATGGACTACTGGTAGAACAGGAACCAACTGTATAATCATCGCCAGTTAAAGCGGCAATATCAGATTGACTAGTGGTGTTTTTCGCATTAGCCTGACCATCAGTCAATAAGATAATAAAGTTGCGTTGACACTCTTTGGCCTCATCAGTTGGATAGTTATCATACATCGGTGATTTATAGGTAGCGCCGGTAACGGTTTCACTTTTACACGAACTGGAGCTCAAATTCAGATCGGTACAGGAAGCGTCGCGATTTAAAGTACCGCCAGTATAAGTATAGGGGTGAGATACTCGATATTTAGTACCATAACTACTATTAGCATTTTGGGTGCTGTTGCCGGAAGTATAAGCAGGATCTTTACCGCGATATCCTCCATGTAACACGTTTTCGCCAGTAAAATATCTTCTTGCTTCATCTAAAACACTAACAATAGGGGTATAACCGGAAGCACTTAAATCATCGATGACTTGTATCATTTTGCTTCGGTTAGTGATTAATGGACCGGAATCGGCACCCTCCCATTTGGTTTTTACGATTAATCGAGGAGCGTTAATCGGGTCGGCATTGTAGGTGGTTATTTCCTTATGACCGGCTCCGGATGAATAACTCATAATTAACGTGATGGCGTTATCCGCGACCCAATCGGAACGATTGACAACCGATTGAATCAAGCTGCTGATATCGGGACTCACTATGATTTCCCCGTCCTCAGAATCGGGAATCGTCCAACTAATTGAACCCGTCGTGGGGCGAGTACTGATATTATCGTCATTCGAGCCGAATTGATTGGTATCACCTTCGTTTTGAGCTTTGATCGTCATGGTGACACTTCCCGGTTCATCGTCATCACGCATATGTAATTCCAATCGAGCCTCTAAAACTTCAGCATTTTTAGCAATTTTCATATCCCTAAAACGCATACCGACATGTTTGGTTATATCATTGTTATAACTTCTTAAGTCTAAGTCATAGCTGGTTCTTGACATATCTCCATTGCCTTCTTCCTCAGCATCGTCATAGCTGGCCGTTACCGGTTTATTGATAATGGAATTGATACAGCCTTCATTACCTGCACCGGTGGGAATTGAATCGGGATCATAGGTAATGCGTAAATTGGGAGCATCACCTGCGGATAGGTCACGGGATACGGCATTGCGTTGGCCGGAACCGGTGATAAATAGGGATATGGCATTTCCGCCGCACCAGTCACTTTGATTGACCAGTTCTTGAATAATCGCCGTAATATCCGGGCTTTGTTGAATAATGCCGGCTTCGTTCCAGTCGCCGGGATTCCATGTCACCGAGGCGGTCGTTATTTCTGAAGGATCGTCGATACGACTGCTTAAGGCAAAGTTTGAACTGCTAAAAGCATCGGAGTTGGCGCTTTTTTCGGCAACAATTGTTAATGCTGCAGTCCCGCTGGTCGCTGTTTCCACGGTAAAATCGATTGCCGCCGCGGTAACGGTAGCTCCTTGCGGGATCGTGACATCTTTAAAATGCAGACCGATGGTCTGAGCCGGATCGCTTTGCGCGGTTCCGGTGGTATAAGTCAGCTCCAATCGGGGTTGTTTGCTACTACTGGAATTTCTGGTATATGTTCGACGCATACCGTTGCCATCGGTCCCTCCTGCTGTATCGGCATTCGGATCTGATTGGAAATAGAAGGTCATGGCATTACCGGGCACCCAACCTTCGGCAACCAGTTCATTGATAATCGGCATCAGATCGGGCGTTTCGATGGTATTGTTCTGACTGGGACTGGGAGCGGTAATGTCCCAATCGACACGGGCAACGGTTTTGGTTCGGTTGGACAGATTAAAGTTACTGGTTTGGAAAGTAGTCGTGTCGGCAGCCTTTTCTCCCATGATGTCAATAAAAACGGAATCGTTTTCCCGATCTCCACTCATACTTTCATCTTTAATGGTTAAGACGATTTTGGCTGCCGTAATAGTGGCATCGGCGGGAATGTCAATATTCCTGAAACGAGCACCAATCAGTTGTTCGTCATTGGCATCATAACTCCAGCTATCATCCATCATTTCAAAATCGGCTCCGCCATTCGGCTGTACTCTGCCGTCGCGAATTCGTTCCTCAATGTCATCGCTGGTGTTGCTGATTTTAAAACTAACCGTGGTTGTTTCGACACCGGCTCCGGGATTTTCGACTATTTTTAAATTGTCGTCGAACAATACCACCGTTCCGTCATTGAGCTCTTCCGCGTCATCACTGGCGTTTCGTATCCGGCTGGAAACCGAAGGATCATCCGTAGAACAATTTTCCACCTCACAGGCATCCCCATCAATATCGACCACCGGATATAGGATAGGTCCGCCGGGATTGTTGAATCGCATCAAGCCCAGATTAACATTATCCACGGTGTTGAGAATGCTATACATGGACTCTTTAACGCGGTCAATTCGACTAACCGGTGGATTGGTATCATCCGTTGCACCCATGGATCCGGAAGTATCCAGAGCCATGATAATATTGGGCTGAACTTCAGCAGCCCCACCTACTGAGCCACCAAAGAATATTTCTGTATCGTCGGCTATAGCCAGGGAGGAAATAAATATGCCGCTCGCCCAGAAAAACGTGCCCATAATTTTTTTATAACGATTAGTCATAATAATAAATCTCCTCTTTTCTCTATATCTTAGGAGCCAGCATATAGCCGCCCTTGGATAGTAATGTACGGGAAATATCTTTAGTTCGATCTGCTTTAGTAGAATCGCTAGTTGGATCGGGAAGACTTCCTTCGCCGGTAAAATTAAAATGATAGGTGGTGAAGGTTCCTATGGATGAACCAAAGGCCGGTGCAGATCCTAAAAAGCGTGCTCTTGCGTTAGCTTCCAGGTAAAAACTACCACAGTCTGCATCGGCGGATTTGTCGGGATCTAAACAAACCTCGCCTACATTGGAAACCTGAATAGTGCTGCCGGAGGACAAAGTTTGCGAAATAATTGCCTCGGTTGCAATAGAGTTTATTGCACTGTCGGCGGCCTGGAAAGTGAGATTACGTTGAGTATAATTATTGGCAATTTTTGCTTCAATGGTGGAGTTTTGCACGGCTGATAATCCTAATAGGGTCAGCACCAATAACAACATCAAACCGGTGAATAATACTGCGCCGTTTTGTTTTTGATAGTTGAACGTTCTAATCATATTAATCGCCTTGATTTCTTAACACTACGGTAGAGACAAAGTTGCGTTCGGTGTAATCGGAGCCACTAGCCGTTTCTACCTTATCTATGGAACGTAGGGTATAGTCGATTTTTATGATTAAAATTCGATTCATTAGATTTTCTGCGGAAATATCGGTGGCATTCATGTAACGAACCCCGTTTGCATCTTGTACGCCATAAGTAATGTCCATACTGGTTATACCATCGAACAGCCTTACGGTTTGACCGGTAAGATTATTGCGTTGATATAAAACATTATTCTGGCCTACATAATAGGTATTGGAAACAAAACGCATGACCGTCGGCCAAAGTCCTTCCTCCGAGCGGGTAAATGATTTAATAAACGGATTATCATGACTGGCCGCCGCATCACTGGCTGGGTCATTGGTTGCTACAAATACGTTGGCATCATTGCAATCAGCTATAACCATAATGTCGCCGTCATCTATTTCACCCAATTGTGAATTGGCTGAATCCAAACTTAGTGTGACTGCAGGAGATGTCATATTTACATTAATTTCAGTGAGGTCACTGCCGGCATACTGTATTGATAGAATATCGGAATTGGATAAAGCGGCCGGGTTTAACGCTCCCACAGCAGGAGCTGCAGTGCCTGTGGGAAGAGATGGATTTGGCGTGTCGGAACTCGATGTATATTCGAAACCCTGCACCGGTGATGCATAAAAAGTCGCTGCATTGGTATTAAAATCGCCGCTAATAAAAGTCAGCCCTCTGACAAAAGTATCGACACAACCGGCATGTCCGGCCATACGCAACTCTTCGCCAAAACGAGAGGAAATATATCGAGCATTTTCCTGAAAATTGATGATCTCATTATTGACCTGATAGGTTCTTTTACTGGCCAGATAAATATTAATAACACCGGTCATCAAGATAACGCCGATCCCAATGGCTACGATTACTTCAACGATACTAAAACCCTGTTGCTTCTTCATCTCATTCGTTATAAATTATTTAATTGTACAAAGGTGGTGAAATTACGTGCTTCGAAGTTATCTTCGAACACATTGTCATTATCAATATTTTCCACTTTTTCCCCCCAATTTACGGCTATTGAGTAACGGTTGCCACCTAGGGCAGTTATACTGGCTGTTGTTGTGGGATCTCCATCTTCATCTTGTAATTTTGGTAACGCTGCGTTAATGGCGTCTCGCCATTGATAGAGATCATAGGTGGCTAAGTCAGCTGCGCTACAGAAATTATCTTTATCACAACTTGGACGAGTCCCTAGGCTAGGCGCAGTACTAATGCTTCCGCTGCTATAGAAGGTAATCGTTTGCGCATTATTGGCAGCAGTACTGCCGTTGGTATAATTTCCGGCGGTAACGCCATCCATATTCATCCGCATACGTTCAACTATGTCATAGGCCAACTGTACTGCTTGGGAGCGATGATAAGCATTGTTGTTGTAGTTCAAGCCTAACATCTGTAAATTGGCAACCCCCAGCAATCCAACCGAAAGGATCACGATGGTAATTAACACCTCCAATAAGGTAAATCCTTGTTGGGCTAATTTTGTAAGATTATTCTGTTTCATACCTATAAACCAATTTCCACTATGGGCAACTGACATCATTCCCTTCGTTATCGTCGATGATGTCGTCGCTGTTGCCTGTATCATCCGGGTCTGTTTTAAAAACCACGCCTTGCCGTGCATAACCGGTTGCTCCCAACAACACCACCCGAGCACTGGTTGCGCCACGGTAGTCGCAAATGACGATAGAGCCCGGATTAGCTGTTGAATTAGTATTCGGGACAATCAAGTTTCCTAAACGGTTAAAAACCAATTCACCATTGGCACTATTGGCAAAGTTACTTCCTCTTGCTGTATTGTTTCCTCCATAGCCGACGACTTGATGACTAATATTGGCATCGCCATTAATCTGGACAATCCAGCCTTCATCCCAGTTATTGCGTTCAGCAGCAGCTACTCCGGCATTATTAATATTGCATGTGGCTTGATCGCGACTTGCACAGATAGTGACATTTCGATGCTTTTTGATTGCCAGGCTACGTGCTAAATTTAAAGAAGTTACTAATTCGTTGACCTGAGTCTGAGAACGATTATTGGCCACCATTAGCTGGTAGGACGGAAATCCCACCGCCATTAAGATAGCGACCACCATTATCGTGATTAATAATTCAATTAATGTAAAACCAGTTATTTTTTTCATACTATTTTTATAATCCATTAAAGTAAAAGTTTCATCAGGATATGGACAAGCGCGTTTATTCGTCGGATAAACGCATGATTTGCATTAAAATTTGTGATCGATTTCGCATTTAAGCCCGATAACAATGAATATTATTTCGAAAAGATTCAATAGAGGTAAATAAAACCCAGTCAGGTAATGAGATTGAACCTGATTTTCTCAAAAGATATAGAAAACATAAACCTAATCTGATTTTTACCAGAGATACGGAACCTGTGATGTTATTTGATATGATATATGTTGCAAATGAATTGCCGGCTGTAGCTAATTTTGAAATCGGCAAGCGACGAACATTTTGAAGCTGAAAAAAATGGAGAATCTCGATGTTGATAATGAAGAAATACTCAGTGAGACCGGATTTAAATTAGAACAATTAGAATGTGAAATGCTAGAGTGAAATTATTTAAACCTTGTTTGGGAAAGTCGATTTGTCGGGATGATGGGTCAATTGTATGAGCTGTGGAAGAAGCTTGGCAGAGATTAACATATTACGTACTGCTATGGAGCAATTAGTCGACTTGGCTATCGAAAGGGACTATAACAATATTGAGGACTATACTCTCTATATGGCTGATAAAATTCATAAATCCATCACTTATCGTAAGCATCAAATGGATAATCGGGCAGATTAATGCTTAAATGCTCAACTTAGTTAACCTATCCAGCTTGGGAACGGTTATTCATTGCTAACGTGGAATTAAAAAACACTTCGTTTTGACAAGTCCGTTCAATATTAATGAGTTCGTTTTTTAATTTTAGCTTATCCAGAGTTGCTATTGGAAGACTAACAAAAATTTCAATGCGAGTCCTTAACTCTTTAAAAACATAACGGAAATTTATAACTTTGTTCACCTCATTACCCGTAATAACGGTGGGATCAGCTATACTCCAATGCGTTGTTAAAGGGTGACCAGGCCAATTTGGGCTGAGGTTGCGAGTTTCATGCTCAGATTCAGATAAGGAAAAGATAAAATCCATTTTAGGGCTTTCCGCATGGGTAAAATCCTCGATACCTTTGCTTCTCAAACCTTCTGTTTCTAAACCGTTACGATCTAGGATATCCAAACTCAGAGGATGCGGCTGACCAAGAGGAGATATTCCGGCACTAAATCCTTTAAATTCTTCTTGGCCAATTTGGTTTATAAGTTGTTCGGCTAAAATACTTCGAATTGAGTTTCTTCTGGATACGAAAAGAATATTGTGCTGCACGGCCTACTTCCCGATTTTGATATGAAAAGTACATTTCAGCACATTAATATTACAATTTTATGATTGTTTAATAATTTATCTTCAAATGTTGTAATGTGGAGGTATGGATTTTATATAGCTATTTAAAATTATCACTTAATAAAAATGTTGAAAATATAATGGCTTTAGCAGGAAAAAGGGGTTGTTACAGGGAAAGGATACTGAGGATAAAATTGACGCCTATATAAATCAATCTAATTTGAATTGTCTTTGTTTTAAGTATTGAAAAATATAGGTTTTATTAAACGGAAATATGAGAATTTGATTGCAATAAACGAATAAAAGTACTATCTTTGGTGGGAAAAAAATAATAGGTAGATGATAAAATGATAAAAATAACTTTTGCCCGCATTGTTTTTTGCCTTTTGTCACTAACCTTTTGTTTCCCCCTGCCTGCAGCTCCGATGCCTGTGTCAACGCAATCTTCTTCCAAAGATTTTGTGATTGGTGTATTCCCACGCCGTGACCCGACTGTAACAATACGTTTGTTTTCTCCTTTAGCCCACTATCTGGAAAAACAATTGGGTATTAAAGTCAAATTAGAAACTGCAGCAAATTACAAGGTATTTTTAAAACGTTTAGAAAAGAGACGATATGATTTGGTCCATTTTAATCAGTATCACTATCTTCAGGCTCACCAGGACCTGCAATATGATGCTTTAGTACAAAACGAGGAATTTGGTGAAAAAAGCATTAAAGGCGCTATTTATGTGCATCAAGATTCTCAGATAGAAAACATTAAACAATTACGCGGTAAAAAAATACTTTTTGGTGGCGGTAAAAGTGCCATGATGAGCTATATCGTTCCGACTTACCTATTGCGTCAAGGCGGTTTAAATGCTGGTGAATATAAAGAACTCTATGCGGTCAGCCCGCCGAATGCGGTGTTAGCAACGTATTTGCGTCAAAGTGATGCCGGAGGTGCCGGAGAGGTGGTACACAGACTGCCTATGGTAAAGAAGAAAATAGATACTCAAAAACTTCGCCTAATTGCTGTTAGTGAAGCCTTACCGCATTTACCCTGGGCAATAAAAACTGAATTGGATACAAAGTTTAAGGATTTGCTGCAAGCGACACTCGTCGGTTTAAAAGATCGTGAAGAGGGGCGTTTAATCCTAAAAAAAGCGCGCTTAACGGCCTTTAATCCAGTTAGTGATAGTGATTATGACGTTCATCGAAAAATTGTTAATCAAGTAAAATAGTTCCTGTGTTATTTAAAAAAATTAAGCACTATGCCCCCGGATTGCGTGTTAAATTTGTCAGCGCAGTCTCCATTATCCTTTTTTTGACTCTTGGGACTGCTGCTTGGTATTCCTCTCAAGTCGAACAACAACTATTAAAGAAAAGCTTGGATGAAAAAGGCCAGGCACTTGGCAACTTTATCGCCTTAATTAGTCCGGAAGCTATTTATTCATTTGATATCACGACTTTAGATCGTTTTGTACAGCAGATAAGTGATGATCCCGATATTTTATTTGCTCAGATTCGTACTCCCGATAAGCATCCGATGACCACTTATTTACCGCAAGAGTTAACGGCAGAAAAGGTACACCAATTTATAAACCACCCCTCCGAACATAAAATGCTCTCGCTTTTGTTTTTCCCAATCGTAGAGGAAGGTGAGCAATTGGGAGATGTTGTTATTGCTGTCGATACCAGACAATTACAAATTGTCATTAAGCATAAATTTATTATTCAATTATTTATCTATCTGGGAATTATTGTCTTTTTGGCATTGGTTATTTTTTATGTGTTTCGTTTTAATGTACTTCGTCCTGTTTCGGCGTTGATGCGTGGAGCTAATCAAGTAAGTAAGGGTGAATTTGATTATCTCGTGGAAGTTTATTCCCAGGATGAACTCGGTCGATTATCGGAATGCTTTAATCACATGATCGAAGAAATTAAAGGCGATAGGGAAGAGTTGCTAGCAGCTAATCTTCGATTAGAACAATCTATTAGAGTTCGGGAAAAAGTTGAAAAGCAGTTAAGAATGGTTTCTGTGGCAGTCGAACAAAGTCCCAATTTAGTCTTGATTACCGACGATGGTGGTCGTATTGAATATGTTAACTCGACATTTAACCAGTTAACCGGTTACTCGGAATGGGAAACAGTGGGAAAAAAACTTTCTCAGCCGAATACTGATTTGAGCGAAGGGGACTATTTTTCTCACCTTTGGCAGAGCATTAACTCGGGAGCTGGAAAAAAAGAAGATGTTTTAATCCGAACTAAGGATGATCAAGCTTATTGGCAAGCAACGACAGTAGCTCCGATACGAAGACGCGATGGTTCTCTGACTCAATACCTGGTCATACAAGAAAATGTATCGCAACGAAAAGAGTCAGAGCAAAAATTACAATTAGCCGCCAGTGTTTTTACCCATGCCCGAGAAGGGATCTCCATAACTGATAGCACAGGAACTATCATTGAGGTAAATGATGCGTTTTGTTATATCACCGGATATACTCACGAAGAGGCGGTCGGGCAGAATCCACGCATCTTAAGATCCGGTCGACATGGCAAAGAATACTATAAGGCAATGTGGGGAGCCCTGGTTAAAAAAGGCCACTGGTATGGTGAAATCTGGAACAAGCGTAAAAATGGAGATATTTATCCCGAAATTTTGACCATTAGCGCGGTCTATGATTCTGCCGGAAAAATCTCACACTATGTGGCCTTGTTTACCGATATTACCGAACAGAAAAGACATCAACAGCAACTAGAACGGACTGCCCATTACGATGCCTTAACCAATTTACCTAATCGGGTACTATTGGCTGATCGAATGCGACAGTCTATCGCTCAATTGCGACGTCATCGTTTGATTATGGCGGTGGTATATCTGGATTTGGATGGTTTTAAAGAGGTCAATGATAACTATGGGCATGAAGTCGGTGATCAATTGCTGATAAAGATTACCGGCCATTTAAAGGAAGCATTGCGGGAAGGAGATACCATTGCCCGAATTGGTGGCGACGAATTTGTTGCCGTGCTTAATGACCTTCACAAAGTGGAGGAATGCCAACATTTATTACAGCGCTTAAATGCGGCAGCGTCACAGCCGATTTATTTGGCGGGAAGGCATCTACAAGTATCGGCTAGTATTGGGGTTTCATTTTGTCATCCTGACGATGAGATTGATGCCGAGCAATTGGTTAGGCAAGCTGATCAGGCCATGTACCAGGCCAAACTATCCGGTAAAAATCGTTATCATATTTTTGATTCCGAACATGACCGTAATGTTCGGGGGCAGCTCGAGAATATTCATCATATCCAGGCTGCTTTGGATAACAATGAATTTGTGCTTTTTTATCAACCCAAGGTCAATATGGCTAATGGTGAGTTTCTCGGAGTGGAAGCCTTGATTCGTTGGCAACATCCGGAACGAGGTCTATTATTGCCTGGTGTTTTTCTACCGACTATCGATGAATACCCCATTGCGGTGGAGTTGGGCGAATGGGTTATCCGACAAGCGCTACAACAGATGAGTCGCTGGAATGCGATGGGATTCAGAATTAAGGTTAGTGTCAATGTCGGAGCCAGACAATTGCAGCAGACTAATTTTGTTGAGCAATTGCAAAATACCTTGGACGACTTTAGGGAAGTAGAATCCAGCGATTTGGGGTTGGAAATCCTTGAAACCAGTGCTCTGGAAGATATTCGCAAGGTGTCTGAAATTATGAGTGCATGTAGTGAATTAGGTGTCAAATTTGCATTGGATGATTTTGGTACCGGGTATTCATCATTGACTTATTTAAAGCGTTTACCTGCCAGTCAACTTAAGATTGATCGCAGTTTTGTTAAGGATATGCTTGACGATCCGGAAGACCTTGCCATATTGGAAGGGGTGTTGGGATTGGCAACGGCGTTTCGACGTGAAGCAATTGCTGAAGGGGTAGAAAGTGAAGAGCATGGTTATATGCTGTTACAATTAGGCTGTGATCAGGCACAAGGTTATGCCATTGCACGCCCAATGCCAGCCAGTGAAATTCCGGTATGGTTAGAAAATTGGCGTCCCTATCCGAGTTGGTCAAAAGCCAAGAGAGTCGAACATGCTGATTTATCGCTATTGTTTGCCATGGTTGAACACCGTTCCTGGGTCCGGGGGGTGGAAGAATGTATTAATGGTGAACGAATTGAATTTCCGGTCCTGGATGAAACTCAGTGTCGTTTCTCGGGTTGGTTAAATGGCGATGGTGAAAAGCGCTATGGTCATGAAAATATATATATTGAAATTGAAAGACTACATTCCCAAGTTCACCATATCGCAACCGAGTTATTACAGGATTCAAAAATAAAAAGAGAGGAGATTTCCCAAAGCTTATCTGAATTAAAAGCGTGTCGTGATAAGTTATTAAACCATTTAAAAGCGCTGGTTGAACAACATTATTAACTCTTATGCCTTAGCTACCTGAAGCCTGCATTTTCAGATGGCTTGGGTATGGGCATGCTTCCCTATTTTTTAAACCTTAGATAATAATTGCTGTGTAGTATTTTCTTATCTTCAATAAATTTAAAGCCTTGTGCTTCAATTTCTTTGATAACGGTTTCCTTATTGGCTCGCACATGGCCCATTACCCAAGAAGAACTAAATCCAGCTTGTTTTCTAAAATCAATAATAATGACTTGACCACCAGGTCGCAAAGCCTGGTGGATGGATTGCATGGTGGATTGGGGATATTCAAAATGATGATAGGTATCGCAGATAAAGGCAATATCGATAGAATCTTTGGCTAATTTGGTATTCTTTTGATCATTCACTACCCCAATTAGGTTATCCAGATTATTTTCCCTGGCACGTCGCTGAATATTTTTTACAAACTCTTGAGAAATATCAACGGCATAAACCTTTCCATTAGGCCCTACTGCATTAGAGAATAATAAGCTAAACAAACCGGTTCCGGCACCAATGTCGGCAATGCTATGACCCGCTTTTAAATTCAGCGTATTTAGTATGGCAATACGGCGATCATAAACTTCCCTGCCTTCACTTTCAAAAATCGATTGCCAGCGTTCGAAATCGGGATCCATATAATATTGATTAATTCCCGGACGAACATTTTGCTCTTCGGCACACAGCACAATGGGAAATATAAGAATCAATACGAGCAAGTTAATTTTACCAGGTAATTTCATGATAATTTTTATTTCATAACCTAAAAAAGTGATTGTTTGGGGCACTTAACTAAATTGTTGTTTAAATGCGTAAAAAGTTTCATTGGCACTTTGTAGAGCTTCTTCAAATGCTGAATCCGATTGTCTCTCAAAGTAGCGATCCATTTGATTCAGAAATGACTGCCACTCGGAACGTATCAGCGGCAGTTCTCCGGTTGATAAAAAGCACATGGCATTTTCTAAAGATTTAATCAATAATGAATTTTTTAGTAAATGCTTACGAATAAAAAGACTGCCATTTTTTGAGCCTTGTAATACATAGGCAACACCAATTGCCTGAGCGGCAGAATTTGTTATGGGTAATGTGCACTTTGTTGCAATTAATTGAATGTCGTTCTCGGACCAACGTAATGTCTCCAGGTCTTGTTTTAAGTCTGGAGCTCGCTTGCTATAGCCCATTTCGGCACACACGGAGAAACGATTAAGTTTAACTTCTAGACTATTAAATAGAGCGTAAAATCCGGAGACAATCTCGGCATATTCTGATTGAGTTAAATTCGGATTAAATAGCTGCTGAAGCTTATCTGTCTGTTCCAAATCGTTATGTGCTTCTCGGGTCGCTAACTTTAATTGTTCGCTGGCTTTCATCGAATTACCATTTTTAACACTAATGAACGAAATTTCATGGCCACCATATTATCAGATTGGGTCCAGGGTTTACTGGAGCCAGAAGTGGTTTCGGTCCATTTAGCAAAGGATAAGCGCGGAGATATAATCATTTGCCCTTCTTGATCTGAAACAGGTTTTTCAGGATTACCTGCCCAGTTAATTTCTTTTGGTAGCTCAGGTCGAAACCAGTAAAAACGCAACACTTGTTTAGTGGATTGGTTAATAACTCTTAAAGCCATCACTCCGCTGACTTTCTCACTCCAATTGCTTGCTTCCGGTATCAGTTGTGACAGAGAGTCGGATGAGTAAATGCTATCTTCGAGTTCTAAAAACCACTGATCAATCTTGTTAACGATCTCCTTGTCAATAGCTTCACCAAATAATACCGACTGTTCTCCATGAAAAATTGCTCCGCTTTTGGCATCGACCAAATCTAATAACCGTGATTCTACAGAAGTTAAGTCAGAAAGAGTACTCGCCTTAAAATCAATAGTATGGATAATTTCTCCGACCTTGCGATCACTATGATCGATGATATTCATGCGTGTTTTAAAAAGGTCATTTTTCAAGGCAATTTGAAAGGCATGGGCCATATCGGCACATTGTATTCTTTTTTCCAGATTTAGATAACAGGGGGTAGGATGATGAAGTGCAAACAATCCCCATAGTTTTTCGTTAACAACAATAGGAAAAGAAAGCGAAGCACCGACTTGCATGTTTTTTAAATAGGCGATATGTACGGGAGAAACACTGCGGAGATCGGCATATGTTAGATTCACCGATTGTCCGCTATTCGTAATAATTCCCGATGTTGTGGAATTAACATCGGCAATTAATCGATAAGGTGTTTTTAAATATAGATCACGTGCTATTTTAGGAATATCTGAGGCAGGAAACCTTAATCCATAGTAACAATCAAAATAGCCTTCTCCACCAATTTCACAGACGACTTCACCGGACCAATCTTCTTGGAATTGATAGATCATCACCTTCTCATATCCGGATACTTCTTTAATCAATTCGCTGGCTTTTTGCATTAGTACCTGAATTTCATCTCGCGAATTTGATAACCCTAGAATCCGGGATAATAAATGGCTTTGATTAGTGTTAAAATGGGCCTCTTCACTCTTCTCGATTTCAATTAGATAGCCGTTTTCTATTTGACTGGATAAAACATCATATTGTTTGCCATTGGCAAATTTGATTCCATAAGCCACCCTTCTATTGCTTAGAGAAGTAGGTAATCCCTTGTCCGGATGAAAATGTTCTCCTAATAAGTGCTGTATAGGCAGCCCCAATAACTTGTCAGCTTCTCGATCGATTAGTTTTATTGTATTATCGCTAACGTGAGTGATGTTCAGATCTTGGTCTATGGCAGTTAGAACACCAAAGGATTGAATGGCATTGGAAAGATGTAGTTGTTCCTGTTCACAGCTCTTCAACATCTCATTTAACGAAGTATTCACGTAATTTCCTTTAGAGTTATCATTGATTTTGTTTTTCATCGATTTAGTACTACATTGAAAACGGAAGATTTAGTCTGAAATCCCATTTTAAGTTAGCTAATTGACTTGATTGCATCGATTATGATTGGAGTAATAAAGAGCTTTATCCGATCTTTCGATCAGAGTATCCTGAGCGTCTTTCGCTTCTATGCTTGCCACACCAGTGCTTATAGTTTTGTTTCTTATCGTAGAAAAGTCAAATTTCTCGATCCGTTGCCTAATTCGTTCGGCCAGACTAATTGCTAGTCGCTCCAAAAGAGAAATTTCTTCCGGTAAAAACGACTGAAGCCAATATTAGAATTACATTTAGTTTTTCTAAATAACTTTTATTTTGGCTAAAATTTTGGGCCAAATATACTTTAAAATATTGCTTACCAACATCAAATTTTTTGCGTGATACTCAGGGGACATAATTGCTGTATTAAGGATTATACCGAGCCAGTGACAAGGTAAAATTAAAAATTACCCCCAAGCTCTCTTCGGGACTATTTTCAAACCAAATTCTTTCCTGATGCAATTCAATTAGCTCTTTACTTATAGCCAAACCAAGACCGGCTCCGCCAATTCTGGTGCGTATCTGGTTATTTTTGTATTGAATAAAAGGACTAAACACACTAACCCCTTTATTCATATTAATTCCCTCTCCTTGATCAATAATACTCACCCTCAATAATCTCGTCGATATCATATTCTGTGACTTTCAATTCATCGATAGAAAGGCTTTCCTGCTCGACTTCAATACTGTCGTGTAGGTGCTTTTTGGATAACTTGAGCGCTTTTTCTCAAAGCTTAGACAAGGTGTTTTGGAATGAAATAAATAAGATTGAGTATTGATGCTCAATGCAGTTTAAGGAAATTAATCCAGAACTCCGGATGCTCTTAATAGATTATGAATGATAACTTGGCGAAGTAATCTCTCCCTACTGGAAAAGTTCAGTTTGTTTAAAATCCGGGCGCGATGATTTTCTACGGTTCTTCTACTTAAATTAAGCTCAATAGCAATATCCTTAGCCTTATAATCCTTTTCCAATAAGTTGAGGATTTGGTGTTCCCTTTTGCTTAATGATAAAAGTCTTTGGCGATAGTCTAAAGTCGGTTGTATATAATGTCTTAGAACATACTCGCGGTTTAAAGCACGCTGGACGATGTCGATAAGTTCAATTTGTTGGAACGGTTTTTTTATAAATCCAAAGGCCCCTCGATTCATCGCCTTGATGATCAACTCTGGTTCTATACGCGAGGAACAAAATATGACTGGCTGAAAGCAACTGGAACGTCGTAATACTTCCATTAAGTGCAAGCCATTCACTTCTGGCAAGATAAAGTCAATCAAAAAACATCCTGGTTTACGCAACGGCAATGAATTTAACAGGTCCGAAGGCGAGACAAATTCCTGTACGGAAATATTAGCTGCCACTAAAGCTTTTTTAGTGACCATATTGGCAACCTGGTCATGGTTAACGATAAAAACCGTTTGTAGATGAGTCGGACTTATTTGCGAAATAAAATCGTACATTTGACTTCCAAAAAAACATTAAGTATTAATACCTAAATTGTTAGGTAGCAACAGTCTAGATATGCCAATCGTATTTAATTATAATCATATTTGACAAAATATCTATTTGTTTACGGAGTGCCAATTTTATGGTGGATGCAACTGAGTCAGATTTCCTACAACCTTCTCATTACGTCGGTATTGGTGCGTCCGCCGGAGGCCTGGAGGCCATTGACCAATTTTTTAAGAATATGCCTCCCGTTAGTGGCTGTGCTTTTGTTGTGGTGCAGCATCTGTCGCCTGATCATAAAAGTCTTATGGCGGAATTACTGTCAAAACGCACCGAAATGATTTTAAGGCGTGCCGAAGATGGAATGCAGGTTGAAGCTGATCATGTTTATTTAATCCCTCCTAATAATGACTTGAGGATTTTCCACGGCAAATTGGTCCTTACCGAACAGGATCGCCACGGCGGTTTAAACCTACCCATAGATATCTTTTTAAATTCCTTAGCCGAAGATCAAGGCGAAAAAGCGGTCGGCATTATACTGTCTGGTACGGGGTCGGATGGTACTAGAGGGATTCGTGCCATAAAAGAAAAAGTCGGCATGGTGATGGTGCAAAAGGAAGAAACCGCAGGTTTTGATGGTATGCCGCGTTCAGCCATAGCAACCGGGGTGGTCGATTACATTTTATCCCCGGATGAAATGCCGGAACAATTGATTTCCTATATTAAGCACCCCTATGCCAACAAACAGCAAAGTGGGAACCTGATCCTCAGTGATGATGAAAATCTCAACCGGATTTTTACCCTGCTAAGGGAAAAAACCGGTATCGATTTTTCATTTTACAAACCCAATACCGTGGTTCGACGAATTGAACGTCGTATGACGGTTAACCAAGTCATGTCAATTCGCGATTATGTACGTTATTTAGAAGGCTTTCCCAAAGAGATTGGTCATCTTCATCGGGATCTCTTGATCGGTGTTACAGCTTTTTTCAGAGATAAAGAAGCCTATGATGAATTGCGACAAAATTGGTTACCGGAACTCATTCAAGAAAATCAGGGTCAACAACTCCGGCTGTGGGTTGCAGGCTGTTCAACAGGAGAAGAAGCCTATTCAATAGCCATTCTTTGTCAAGAAATTATGTCTGATCTAGGTGTTTTGGTCGATATAAAGATTTTTGCTACCGATGTTGATAAAGAGGCTATAGCTATAGCTGGAGCGGGTTTGTATCCGGAAAGTATTTCAGCAGATACATCACCTGAATTGCTGTCCAAATATTTTTATCGTCGTGAAGACGGTTATCAAATCGCACGTCATATTCGTGAAATGGTCGTTTTTGCCCAGCATAATGTTATCAAAGATCCACCCTTTACCAATATTGAATTTATTAGTTGTAGAAATCTACTGATCTACCTACAAAGTGTTTTGCAACAGCGGGTTATGGAGTTATTCAATTTCTCTTTAAACCAGCGAGGATTACTCTTTCTCGGAACCAGCGAGACCACAGGTGATATGCATAGTTTTTTTGAGCCATTGCATAATAAATGGAAAATCTATCGCTCCAAGGGTAAAAAACGTCGTGACGGTTTATCCGATCAAGCCAGTCATTTCAGCAATATACACATGCTATCTCGCCCGGTTAATGAGAGAACGACGCGTGGTTTTACCAGCAATTTTCACGAAGAAGAACGACTTATTGAACGTTTGATAAATGGTATCAGCGGAATGTATTTGCCTTTTACCATGGTTCTAAGCGAGAACATGGAGTTATTGCATGTCGTTGGAGAGGCTAAAAACTTTCTGCAATTTCCAACCGGCAGAATGTTAAATGATGTTACAAAATTAGCTCATCGTGATCTGGCTATACCATTGGCAACCGGCGTTCAAAAGGTTCTCAAAGAAGAGTCCAATATTTCCTATAGCAATATCCATATCCGTGACGATGAGGAGCAAAACAATGTGGTTAATATGCACATTGTGCCCTTACCCACTCGTAAGGGACAAGATCCGTTGGTTGCGGCATTTGTAGAAGAGCTTCCCTCAGAACCGGAAACCAGTAATAGAGTCGTATCCAGTAATTATGATATTGGCCGGGAAGCGAAACAACGGATAATTGATTTAGAGCAGGAATTGCAATTTACGCGCGAGAACCTACAGGCTACTGTTGAAGAGTTAGAAACATCAAATGAGGAATTACAAGCGACCAATGAGGAGTTGTTGGCGAGTAACGAAGAATTACAAAGCACTAATGAAGAATTACAATCGGTCAACGAAGAATTATACACCGTTAATGCCGAATACCAGAGTAAAATTTCCGAGTTGACCGAAGCCAATAATGACCTGGATAACTTGTTTGGCAATACTCACCTCGCCACCTTATTTTTGGACGAGAATTTGGAGATCCGGCGTTTTACCAATGAGATTACCAATCTTATCCGTATTATGGAACAAGATATTGGAAGACCTTTCGATCATTTTGCTCACAGCTTAGTCGATGTGGATTTGGATCGTTTGATTCGTGAAGTGAATCAAAAACACACTGCCATCGAAATGGAAATCGAAAATCGCGAGGGTCAATCATTCTTAATGCGAGCTTTTCCCTATCGTATCGGTCCCAATATGTATGCCGGTGTTTTGCTGATATTTATTAATATTGATTTAACCAAACAGATGCAACGTGCTTTAGAACAAAGCGAGGAACGAAATTTATTAGCCCAGCAAAGTGCTCATTTTGGTACCTGGGATTGGCAGATGAGTAGCAATAAATTGACATGGTCTCCAACCATTGAGAAATTATTTGGTATTAAGAAAGGTAAATTTGACGGTACATATGAGGCATTTTTAAACAGTATTCCCGCAGAAGATCGTGTCCGGGTAAAAGAGCAAGTGCAACTTAGCCTGGATGATCCTAATCGTATGTATTCGGTGGAACACCGCATTATTCGTGAAGATAATGATGAAGTTCGCTGGATGTTGGAAAGTGGAAAAGTACATTGTGATGATTCCGGTAAACCTTATCGTATGGTTGGGATGGTAAAAGATATTACCGATAAGAAATTGGCAGAGTTAAGCAATATTAGTACCTCTAAAATGTTCACTGCAGCACTGGAAAATTTAAAGATGTTGACCGTTCAGATCGATGCTGAAGGGCGTGTTTTATTTTTAAACCATTTCTTTTGTGAATATACTGGCTGGGAAGAGAAAGAAGTCATCGGCAAAATATGGACAGAACATTTTATACCGGAACAAAGATGCAATGAAATACAGAATGTTTTTTCTAACTTTATCAATGGAGTGGGGGAAATACCACATCATTATAGGAATCCCATATTAGGGAAAGATGGACAATTGCTGGAAATTTTCTGGAATAATAGTCCCATACTTAATGCCGAAGGGGTAACCATTGGGGTGGTTGCTATTGGCTTACCTATTGATAAGTTAAATGAAATCAAATGGATATAGAGAATATGGAAAGTTCTTGCTAGGGCATAATGTATGATTAATGATAAGCTTCGCATTAAAGCCGAACAAGTCGCACAAGAAGTAAGTGCATCAGAGGTAAAGGCATTAAATGCTCTCCAGGTACAGAGAATATTGCATGATCTTCGCGTACACCAAGCGGAATTGGAAATGCAAAATGAGGAACTTCGAAGTGCGCAAAATGTCCTGGCTTTGTCCAGAGATCGCTTTGAACAGTTATTTAACTTTGCCCCCATAAGTTATGCAACCTTAAATGAAGATTGGTTTATCAAGGATTGTAATATTGCCTTCTGCAATTTACTTTCACATGAGCGTAAAGGATTAATCGATCACCCTTTGGGTCTCTTTGTTGTTAGTGAAGATACGCCTATTTTCCATTTTTTGACAAAACAAAAGAAATCCGAAAGCCAACAAGAGTTACGTATGATAGACGGCGATGGTGAGGTGATACACGTATTGTTAAATGTCTATAAATCAGAACACAAATACAGTAATAGTTATGAATGGTTGGTTGCTATCAGTGACCTTACTCAAATTTATAAAATGAAAACCGAGATCCAGATTAAAAGTGCCGCTATAGAAAACACGATGGAAGGCGTCATGATCTCGGATAGTAACAATAAAATTTGTTATGTCAACCGCGCTTTTGAAGAGACTACCGGTTACAAAAAAGAACAAGTGCTTGACCAGTCTCCCAGTATCTTACAATCGGGAAAACACAATCAATCTTTTTATGAAGATATGTGGATGGAAATATCAAGTACGGGAAAATGGAAGGGAGAGATCTGGAATCGGCGCGCCAATGGAGAAATTTATCCCGAATGGTTAAGCATTACCACTATTAAAGATGATAATGGTGAGCGCCACTACTACGTCGGCGTATTTTCCGATATTACCACTCAAGAAGAGATCCGCCAGCGTTTGCATAATCTAGCCTATTATGACGGTGTTACTGAGCTTCCCAATCGTCATCTTTTTATGGACAGATTAGCCAATACGCTTTCCAATGCCAAACGATTCAAGCAATCATTCGCTCTTTTATTTCTGGATTTAGATCGTTTTAAGACTATTAATGATACGCTTGGGCATTCAATCGGCGATCAACTGCTGGTGGAGGTTAGTAAACGCTTAAAAGAGGAGCTACGGGATAATGATACCGTATCCCGTATGGGCGGTGACGAATTTATGATACTCCTGCCGCAAACCAATAGCATACAAGATGCCGAACAGGTGGCCCAAAAAATCATTGCGGCAATGAACAATCATTTTAAACTGGAAGGACGTCGATACCATATAACAGTCAGTATTGGCATTAGCTTTTATCCCAAAGATGGAGAAGAAACTGAAACCTTGATTCGGCATGCCGATATTGCCATGTATAAGGCTAAGGAAAATGGCCGCAATACCTATCATTGTTATGTCGATCATCTAGATGAAAAAATTGTTGAACACCTGGATTTGGAAACCGATCTTCGCCATGCCTTAAAATTAAATAGCCTGGAACTCCACTATCAGCCACAAATGGATCTGCAAACCGGAGAGTGGTACGGCGCTGAAGCGCTATTACGATGGAACCACCCCGAACGAGGCTATATTCCACCATTAGAGTTTATTCATGTGGCCGAAGAAACGGGAATGATTGTGGAAATCGGTTATTGGACAATCGAACAAGCCTGTAAACAATATATGATCTGGAAAAGACAAGGTATGGAGATGGGAAAAATTTCCATTAACTTATCACCACATCAATTTTTGCAATCGAACTTGGTGGAAAGATTTAAAATCATTATCGAGTCCACGCAAATACCCGCCCAAAACTTAGGAATTGAAATTACAGAAAGTGCGGCGATGCCGAACTTTAATTATAGTGTCAAAACCCTAAAGGCACTGCAAAAATTAGGCAGCACTGTCTATATCGACGATTTTGGTTCAGGATTCTCTTCCTTAAGTCAATTACGTCACCTACCTATCGATGTTTTAAAAATTGATCGTGTTTTCATCGATGAAATTCCCGACAATAAAGATGATGTAGCAATCACTGAAACTATAATCGCTATGGCAAAAAGCATGAATTTAAAAATCGTTGCGGAAGGTATTGAAACCGAAAAGCAGCTTGAATTTCTTAAGCAGCAAGGTTGCCACATGGGCCAGGGTTACCATTTGGCAAAACCCATGAGTCCTGCAAATTTAGTTCAATTTTTTCAAAACCTGCATTGTTAACTTCGCAGACTGACGTACTAAGCGTGGCTTGATCTTCGCGAGCAAGGGATAAAGTGTTCAAAATTCTTCGCTGTCAGCAGTATTATTGATAAAAAGATTTTAAAATTAATGGAATTCACAAATTACCCCTATATTTTTAGTGGTTATTTGATATACTATGCCGATTTTATCGACTACGCTAATGGAATAGTATTGATGGTTTACTAATTTACTGTGTAATTTTCGAATTCAGGCTATTATTTAAAGGAAGATATATAGCTGAAGTATTTTTAGGTATTGCCGATATAGGTTCTACCATACTCATTTACCCATTAAAGATCATGAAACACAAAGATATAAAATTTTCTGTCGGCCTTAAAGTCATTATCCCCGTTGCAATCATTTTTTTCCTATCCATTGCTGTCACTAGTTGGTTTTATACTGATCATCAAAAGCAGGAAGCAGAACAAAATATTGTATCCAAGGTGGAAAGCCAGGCGACCAGTTTATTTGATAGCCTGAATACCATGATGTTAAGCGGGACTATCAATAACCGTAAGATTATCCGTGATAAGGTCAGACAATTACCCAATTACAAAGAGGTCAGGGTGATTCATGGTAAAGGACATCTGATTAAAAGTACTGATCCGGAACATAAGGTTGTGGATGATTATGATAGTAGAGCTTTAAACGGAGAGATAATTGTCGAGTGGACTGAATTTGATGGTGAACCGGCTCTGCTTTATATCAAGCCTTATAAAGGTAGCAAGGATCATAATGGCGTAAATTGTTTAATGTGTCATCAGGTCCAGGAAGGAACGGTAATTGGTGCTATCCGAATCACTTATTCTATGCAGGAAGAAGAAAAGAAAATCGCCGGAGCTTTTTGGACTTCGATGGTTATCAGCTTTACAATTTTTGCGATTGGATTAACCGTAATCTATTTTATTATTCGTACGGTTATTATAAAGCCATTAAGTGAATTTAGAAAAACCGTTTACATAGTGGAAGAACAAAAAGACTTAAGTCAACGAATTGATGTTGAAAGTGAGGATGAATTAGGTAGAACAGCACAGGTTTTTAATTCTTTGTTTAATGAATTTCAACAGATTCTTAAGGAAGTATTATCAGCCAGTGGAGCTTTGGGCGGTTCTTCGGCACAATTGGCTGATATTACCAGTGCTACGCTTAAGGGGGTGGATGCTCAAAATTCCCAGATCGATATTATTCGAGAAGTGGTGCATAACATGACTGAAGCTTCTGATAAAGTTTATGAAAGCGCTAAGAACGCCGATAAATCGACCGCATTGGCTTATGAAGATTCCCAGCAAGGGCGTGGTGTGACCAAACAGGTGGCCGCTAAGCTGGATGATCTTTCCACCACAGTTACCGAAGCGTCGGAAGCAATTAAACTCTTAGCAGAGGATAGTAAAAATATTGCTACCGTTTTACAGGTGATTAAAGATATTGCTGAACAAACTAATTTATTGGCACTCAATGCAGCCATTGAAGCAGCTCGTGCCGGAGAACAGGGTAGGGGCTTTGCAGTTGTAGCCGATGAGGTAAGAACTTTGGCACAACGTACGCAGGAATCCACGATCGAAATTAATACCATTATTGATAAACTGGAACATAATACCCACTACGCGGTTGATAAAATGACCAAAAGCAATGCTGTCGCATTATCGGCCAATGAGTTGGCGGGTGATGCTGAGCAAGCTTTGGATAAGATCAATCAAGCCACAGAAAGTATTCGGGAAATGAATGGGCAAATCGTTCAAGCGGTAGAAGAGCAGGGCATTATTACCGAAGCCATTCATAAAAATATGACCCAATTGACCGAGTATGCCATTTCATCTAAAAACAAAGCCAATGAAACCGATCAGTCCGGTAAAAACCTATTAGAAATTTCAGATAGGTTGGTGGCTTTGGTTAATAAATTTAAAGTTTAAGAGAAGTAGTGTTATTATTTAAAGGGATTTTACCGATTTAATCTAAGAGGCCGTTAGAGCCAGTTTTCAAGGAGTTTTTATGTTCATAAAGAAAATATTAATAATAAGTTTATTGGCCTTTTCTCAATTCGCATTCGCCGATAAAATGGCCGCCATGAGCTCGGGGTGTTTAGGTTGTCATCAGGTTGAAGTCAAAACAGTGGGACCGGCAATCAAGGATATAGTAAAAAAACATAAAGGTGCCGATATCGAACAATTAGTGCAAATTGTTAAAAATGGTAAAAGCGGTGACCAATTAACGTGGGGAACGACTCCTATGCCGCCAAATGCAGCATCGGTTGAAAATATCCGTAAAGCCATACAATGGATGATGACCCACTAGAGCAAGATAAAATCTATTATTTGAATAGTCTGGAAATAATAGGACAGGGATCTAAATGGCGCAGAATACTGCGCCATTTTTTTTATCTGTTATTCCATAGGGTCGGCACCCAAGGTACCCATTAATTGTTCCAGATATTCCGGGCTGGAAACTTTTTCCAAAGTCTGGTTAGCCAAGTTAAGTCGAACCGACAAGTCTAGACGATTGGCTTCATCAGCATGACTTTCCTGCTCTAGATAATCTGACAGGTAATCAATATGGCGTTGCCATAGAGTCATATCGCGTTGCTGTTTGGTTTTCAATCGTTGTAGGTACCAATCCGATTTCATGACTTCGTCACGATCAAACATATTACGAATGTCGGGATGGTGAGCATCTTTTCCTTCATAATCTCCATGCGCCATGATGTTCAGCACAGCTTTTAACGGTGGGCAGGCCTGATCGATTGAACCGTCGCTAAAATAGCGTTTGGCAACTTTTTGCTGGGCTTCAACGATATTATTAATACCGTCCACATAATCGTCGATATTTTGAGTTTCCGGCCGCAGCAATTGTTCATCGAAAACAACCTCAGGGCTATCAAAAATCTTACCCAAGAAGCCGTGTACGAACAAATTGGTAATACGATAACCCAGTCGGCTGGCTAATACCTTCTGACCTTTATAATCAAAATCTTCCAGTTTTTCCAATTGACCTTTATTGATCATATATTTGGCATCGCGTTGTTCGGGTTTCAATTTTGACCAGATCTCAGGAACTAACAAGCTGATATCATGATTAACTTGTGCATCCGGACCGACAAACCCCGCTGCACTACTGAAACCAGAATAACCGGTTAAGATATAAGATAGTAGGGCATTATTAAGATCGGCTGTCGGAAACAGGGCGTTAAATGGTCCCTTGGTTAGAGCTCCTTCTGAACCGGCACCGGTTGTAGACGGAGATTTGCCGGTTAAGCTACAGACAAAATCCATAAACAGTTCCGGTAATTCCTGGTAATGAATAGGATTATAAACTGCTAGTGGTCGAATGCCTTTAGCATGATCGGGTGGATTATTTCTTCGACCGGTAAGGACTGCATCAACTGGGAAATTAACTTCTTCATCCAATGGTACGCGACGATACATCCGAGCCCCCATTCTGGCTAAATAGGCTTTTATGGGATAGGCTAGATCAGAGCGCAATTGGAGATAGCGAGGATTTTTACTGGGTTCGCCATCGATTAATAATGGATGAGCCGATGACACGGTAAATTTATCTTCGCTCAGGCAACCTTGCAGGAAGTCCTGCATTGGTTGTGTATATTCGTTAAACTCCACTACATTTTCGGTAATATCAATCAGATCATCGTTGGTTAAGGGTTGATAATTGGCAGCAAAGGTACAAGGTTGTGACATTTCCAATTCGGTCTGTTTATCGAAGCCGCGGATAATTGCATCGTCAGGACGTTGGAACAGGCGGTATTCACAATTTTGCGCCAATTTGACACTGCTGAATTGATTATTGTCCGGCTTGTTTTTTAGTTTATCGGCGGGAATAACCACAGATGCACTAATATCGTCCTCCATTTGTAGTTTTTCTGAGACAATATAATCCTGGCGCATTTTATAGATTCGCCAGGTGCCATCTTTTTCAAAACCGACTCGCAGATAAGGCATGACCAATGGACGATCCTTATATTTCAATTCATGGCCCGGCTCACCGTTAACGCGATCCACAGTAAAGTACTTTTTCCAGTTATCGCCCCATTCTTCGTGGTAGAAGCGTTTTATAACAAAGGCTAAGGCTTTTATTGGACTGCTAAATTGCTCCAACCATTGATTGTATTCATCTGTAAATTTCTCTTTGGATGGAGTTAACATTTTAATCATGGAACCCAGACTACGATTCGTACTTAGCGGTGAGCGAGGGGCCGCGTCGCTGTAATCAGGACGAAACTCGGGTTTATAACGTATGTCATATTTGTCATATTTGAAGATCTGTTCAACCTGCTTAAAATCTTCTACCAGATCGCGAATAAAAAACGGCGCGTAGATAACGGCATCATCGATGGCTTTGGATATTTCTGATTTACCACCTCCGGAAACGGTGCAGGGCTTATGACAGAAAGTCCCTTCAGCATCGGTTCCAACAATGCGCCAACTGGGCGCTTTGGGGTATTTCTCCATACTCATTTTATAACCGCTAGGATGCATATAGGTTATACCCGGTTGCAGTTTAATACTTTGTTCTTTGCCATCGCTTTGCCAGGAAACCTTTTGCTGGGTTACGTCCATGCGTAGATTTTCCGGCAGATAATAAATCTCTGGGAAGTTTTTATCGATGGCATGGCCTTCTGGTTGCAACTCCATAACATCGCCATACAATTCTATAACTTCACTAAATTTATAGTTGGTATTTTTAGTGCGGGTATCTTTACCAAATTCCTCACCATGATTATGACGTGGAAATACCAGAGCACCACCAGCATGCTCTTCTTCAGCTAAGCCGTAAAGATTAGCGGAAAAGCCGATTTGGGTTTTGACTTCTTTTTTACAATAGCCAAAATAGTTATCGGCTATCAGGGTCACCATAACACCTGATTCATTACGAGCCGTTAATTTAAAAGGGGTACCGTTATTGTATAATTCGTCTTCGCTTTCCCAACACATTCCATCCTGGCGCTGTTTTTCAGTCGCTTGATCGATATGGGGAAGTCCTAAGTCTTTTTTCTTAAGTTGGGTTAAATGTGGAGCCAGAATGACACAGCCGGTATGTCCGGTCCAATGCTCGATGTCGAGCCCGGAATCATTTTCGGCCAGATTGGGATTGCCGGCATTGCCAAAGATACTCTCGACGAAATCCAGATTACTAACCAACATGCCGGGCACAAAAAACCTTACTTCCATCGATTTTTCAGCCTGGAAACCGGCTACCTCCGGACAGACGGTAGGTCTCAGTAGCAAGGTTACAAATATTTTCGCCTTTTCCTCCTGGTTTGCCGTATATGGTAACGTCAATAACTCATCCGGTGGATTAAGTGCAGCTTCCAGCATTCGCGCATACGCGATTTTGGGAACGGCTTTTTTATCTCCCGGGATAGGTAATCCGCCCTCGGCGATATGAAATGATCCTGCTGTGGTACGTCGATCTCGGACCGTATTGTGCAGTACCCCTTGGTTGGTACGATAACTTTTAACAAGTTCCGATTGGTATTCATTGGCATCATGAGGAATTGCCAACTCACGTGCTACGCCGTGTTGATCGAGAATCAATGTATTGGACGGAAAGGATGGTATGTTTTCAATATCGCAATCAGCCAGGTAGGCATTGATGAAATTTTGAATGCGTTGATCGACTGGACAAAGGTGACTGGCCAATAAACGTGATTTTTCTCGGTAACTTTGCAATAAGTCGTGTACGACGGAGAAAAACTCTTTGTCGCAATTGGGCACACAGCAAGGTTGACCGGAAGAATAAAGTTTAAGATTTATATAGCGCTGTAGGCGTTTTTGTTCCGCCTCCGCATCCAGTTCCTGTTCATGTAAGCCTAAAGTTTTTACTAGATCCATACCCTTTTAACCCCTAAATGATATCGGTTATTTTGCTTTTTTTAAACCTGATATCCGTATATTAAATTATATATTTGTCGTGTTTGTTCATTCGTTTGTACTCTATAGCATATACTATGCCATAACAGTTTGTAAAATATACAATAATGAATATTCCATACGGAAAACTAATAGGGACAGGGGATTTCGCGAGTTTTTGGTAACAAAAAAAAATTTTTTTTTATTAAATAATATGGAAATTTAGTTCCGAGTGCCCAAAAAATGAGCATAATAAAGCCATGAGAATTTGGCAAAGATCATGAATTTACTTGTTTTAATTGCCGAAAAGCGGGAATATTAGCAATTTTACGTAATTGTTTGATGTTTTTAAATATAATATGACTTTCATCGACCTCTATCAGTCCTTCTTTCTGGAATCGTCCTGAAACTCGGCAGACTGTTTCTTGTGCCAAGTTGAGATAATTTGCGATATCACTGCGAGGCATCTTTAAATCGACTTGCCTGGTTAAATCGTCTGTTTTTGCGGTTCGTTCAAGATTACTTAAAAGAAAGGCGGCATACCGGGAGTCGGCTGATTTATGTCGTAGACAACTTCGCACTTTCTGAATTTTATTCAGCTCATAGGAGATTAATTTAAACAGGTTTTGCTGCAGTCCTGGTAATTGGCCGGACAATTTTAAAAGGGAATCATAAGGTAATTCACATACCGTCGTTGTCTCAATAGCTTGCAAAGAATACTCATAACTATCTTGACAAATTGCGCCCAAACCGACCAAATCACCAGGGAAATATAAGCCTGTAATCTGTTCGCCTTCATTGTCTGGAGAACAATAGCTCTTTAATAAACCGCTTTGTACGACATAAATCGAAGAAAAGTGCTCACCTTGACGAAACAAATGAGCTCCTGATTTTAATAAAAATTTCCGCTCAATTATTTCCTCGAATTGGACTATTTCACTTTCTGGGATACTTTTAAGGAGACAGGATTTCCCTAGTCTACAACTTCGGCATGCACCATAGATTCCAAAAACACCATCAGGTATTTGCTCTTGAATTGATTCGTCTAACATACTTAAATCTTCATTTTAAAGTCAGTCCTCCCCCAGACGTGACATTGCTTTCGTGAAATAAAATGCCGGAAAACTATAACTAATTGTAAAATAAAATACTATTGTACTTTGGTTCAATGATTTGGATTTAATAACTGTATATACAATAGTGAATGGCAAAAAATCGATAAAATTGTTGGATTCAAACCTGTGAATTTACCTTAAACCAAGATATTGTTTTATTTAACTCATCCTTTAATAGTGCGAGTTCTTCAGTTTCTTTTTGCATCGAGGTGCTGGCATTTTGGGTATCTTTACTAACCTGGGCCATTTTTTCCACATTGGTAGAAACGTCGTTGGCTGTCATGGATTGTTGTTCAACTGCTTTAGCAATGTCTGCGGCCATCTGCATGCTTGCATTTGAAGATTGCACAATACCGTCCATTGTCGTAAGTGCTTTTTCAGCGAGTTCAACGCCACCATTTACTTGGGTTTTTACGGAATCCATACTCTCTACTGATTTACCGGTATCTTGCTGAATTTTCTCCACGACTTGAGCAATTTCACGAGTTGCTTCACTGGTGCGTCCGGCTAAGGTTCTTACCTCATCTGCAACTACGGCGAAACCTCGTCCTTGTTCTCCGGCTCTGGCTGCTTCGATTGCGGCATTAAGGGCCAATAAATTTGTTTGTTCGGCAATACCATTAATGACTCCGATGACATTTCCAATTTCTTCGGCACGGGCATTGAGTTCACTAATTAGTTCCGAAGAACCCGAGACTGTCGCTGCAATAGAGGTCATTCCTGTGGCAGAGTTTGAAACAATATTATGTCCTGACTTGGCATCATCCAATGCTGAGCTAGCTGACTGTGAAGCACTTTCACTTTTATTTGTTACTTCTGAAAATGATTGTGACAGGTTATTTATTGCCGACGCAGCATGATCGGCTTGAGAAGCTTGCTCTTGTGCTCCTTGGACCACACTAACACTATGTTGGTTTAAACTATTTGAGTGAGTGGTTAGAGCGACCATGGTAGTATTGATTTCGGCAACAATTCTGCGCTGATTCTCTACCATTGTCTGCATGGCATTAGCCATTTCTCCCAATTCGTTGTTACTTTGGTAGTCCAGGTTATGGGTCAAGTCTCCACGTGAAATAGTGAGCAAGTATTCTTTGGTCTTTCGTAGTGGTTTGATGATTAGATAGTTCATTACTAATAGGGTAACACCTGCTTGCCCGACAACTCCCAAAACTGCCAAAAATATGAGAAGAACACGCAATGCACTCAAGGTATTATTTTGCATGGTATTGGAATCCTCAAGGATTTTTGTCTCGAGTTGCTGATTGGCACTGGTTAAAAATTTTTCTATTTTACCGAATGATACTTTTTCTTCGTTTTCAGCATGAACCAATAGATCCGGTTTAACCAAAAGATTGACTTCTACATCTGCAAATTCGTTTTTCTCAATCACTTTAAAAGTGAGTAAATTAGGTAAGGATTTTTCTCCAATCAACTCGAGTTTATCACCTGTTTGAAATCGGTATTGAATGGCAGTAATGTGTTGGTTTGATTCAATTGTATCTTTTAATACTGATAATGCTGCATCGAAGTCATAATTTTCAACTAGAGGCATCAATGTTTTTATGATTGCTTTAGCTTTGGATTCGTTCTGCTCGAGAAAGGATTTTTTGATTTGTTTCAGAGTGGAATCTCGTTTGCTGTCCAGTTCATTTTTGATGGATAGTGTTGTTTTTTTAAGAGCCTCACTAACGCTTGGAATCATACGATTGTTAATTTCTTCGTCTAAAGAAGAATTAACGTAAACCGGTACCACATAGCTAAACACGGCAAAACCGGAGATGACCAAAAAAGTAATTATTACACCGAAGATTAGTAGTAAACTTTTTTTGTTATCGTTATTATTGTGTAAACTGCGTCCTGAAAACATGCTGTTCCCCCAGGCTCTGTTAATAAGTATATAAAATTTTATCGGTAGTTATGTTAATTCCTAAAGCTTTATTTTATTGATAAGGTATACCTTACATTTTAATTTTCAAATGCTTAGTTATTATGTTGTTAAAATGTAAGGTTTTATTTTCAGACTTAATAATTACCAGCTATAAGTTTTAGGATCAATTTTACCCATTTTCATTAATGACAAACTAAAATCTAGGGTGGTCGGATCAAAATCGACTATTTCTTTTGCGCCGAAAACATCTTTGCTTGCTTTTGCAGCTTGAACAACTTTAGCAATAACATCTTCAGATACCGACTTGGATGCTGCTAATACGTTATCGGGGTTTTTATTTTCCGAAACACCAGGAATTTTATACATATCTAGTCCAGGAAATTTTTTACCATTACTTTCCCACCACCAATTTTTAACTACACCTGCTTTTGCTTTTCCAACCTTTACCGCACCGCAGGTGGCTCCATGATTTTTAGTTGCAATTGCAGCTTGGCCATCGGTTGCAGCTTTAGCACTGGATTCTCCTGAACTCGCTCCAACTGCAAAGGCGACTTTAGCAGGAGTACTACTTAAGATAGCCGCTGGATCTCCACCTTTGGGATACACTAATACGCCAGAGTAAAACTCTTTTCCGGTAGCAGCTTGTACCAAACCTTTTCCTAATCCGCGATCTTTAATGATTGCCTGTACGAAGGAGCCGACAAAAACGAAAGATGCATTACCACTGGAAAATGCCTTTAATATTTGTGGGTAGCTATTAGCAATTCTTGGTCTAATTTGTAATCCGGATTTACTGCTGAGTTCCTTGGATATAGATTTTGCTTTAGTTGCTTTTGATTTCCAGCCAGGAGGAAACCAAAGATCGATTGCTCCGGCAGCACAAACTCCAGTTGTGAACAACATAGTTATTATTCATAGGTAGGATCTTAAGAAGTTGAAATGAAGCCAATTTGATGATCAAATGGTTGTTACCAAGCAATCACTTTTTCATCCCAAAGGCTTCATATGGACATTAGCATAATCCGAAAAAAACTGAAAC